>Ga0209096_1000317_pt1 | contig 69516 bp, 42 predicted proteins | sample AD_UKC034_MetaG_FD_184407 | JGI IMG/M metagenome (GOLD analysis project Ga0209096, IMG submission 184407) | Active sludge microbial communities of municipal wastewater-treating anaerobic digesters from USA - AD_UKC034_MetaG (SPAdes) (version 2) | ecosystem: Engineered > Bioreactor > Anaerobic >...
CACGGAAATGACGGGGTACCCGAATCCGGCGTCGACGATGATCGTGGACTACCCGGCGAGCTATCACAATGGGGCGGCGGGTTTTTCGTTTGGGGACGGGCATGCGGAGATCAAGAAGTGGCAGGATCCGCGGACGACACCCAAGCTGAAGAAGGGGCAGGCGATACCGCTGAACGTGTCGTCGCCGAACAACCGGGATGTGCTGTGGCTGCAGGAACGTGCGACGCGCAAGCTCCCGGGGAAATAGCCGCAGGCCGCGAAGCGGTTTGGCGCGGCGGCGCGCTGGGGGTGAATCCTTGACTGGACAGGAGGTTGGGGGCGCGCTTTGATGGGGGTCGAGACCCGTCACCCATGTGGCTGCAGACCTATGATCCGCTGGGGAACTTCGTGCTCAGCACGTTCCTGGCGGCGCTTCCGGCGGGGGTGTTGCTGTGCGCGATTGCGTTCCTGGGGATCCGGATACACTTCGCCGCGCTGTTGGGGTTGGGGACAGCGCTGGCGGTGGCGCTGGGGGTCTATCGGATGCCGGTGACGCCGGCGTTGGGGGCGACGATCCACGGTGCGGCCTACGGTCTGTTTCCCATCGGCTGGATCATCCTGAACCTGATCTTTCTGTACCAGCTGACCGTTCGGCGGGGTTTGTTTGAAACGCTGCGGCTCAGCCTGGCGCGGCTTGCGCCGGACCGGCGGGTGCAGGTGATCCTGATCGCCTTCTGTTTCGGGGCGTTCTTCGAGGGGGCGGCCGGCTTCGGGACGCCGGTGGCGGTGACGTCGGCGATTCTGATGAGTTTGCGGTTCACGCCGCTGCAGGCGTGCGGACTCTCCTTGATTGCCAACACGGCTCCGGTCGCGTTCGGGTCGCTCGGCACGCCGATCATCGCGCTCAACGCGGTGACGGGTTTGGATCTCCACCAGCTTTCGGCGATGGTTGGCCGTCAACTGCCGTTCTTCTCGCTGATCGTGCCCTTTTGGGTTGTGGCGGCGATGTCCGGCTGGCGTGGCGTGCGGGCGGTTTGGCCGGCGGCGCTGACGGCGGGTGTGGCGTTTGCCGTGCCGCAATTCCTCGTGTCGAATTTTCACGGGCCGTGGCTGGTGGACGTGGTTGCCGCGGTCTGTTCGATGGGGGCGTTGAGCGGGCTGCTGGTGTTCTGGCGGCCGCGCGAGGTCGAGGCGGTGCCGGCGGCGGACGCCGTCGCACAAGGCCCGACGGGGGCCGGTGCCTCCGCGGTTGCGGGTCCGGGGATGGCCCGTGGCGAGGTTGCGCGGGCGTGGGTGCCGTGGATCATTCTCAGCGTCTTGTTGTTTCTGTGGGGCTTGCCGCAGGTGAAGGCCTTTCTGAACGCCGAGGCGCCGTTGTCCGTGGGCGGCCTCTCGCTCCGGCTGCCAGCGAATCTCACGCAGATCAAGGTGCCGATTCCGGGCCTGCACGAGCGTGTTCAGCGGGTGCCGCCGGTTGCACCGGCCGGGGCGGCGCCGGAGAAGGCGGTGTACACGTTCAACTGGCTTTCCGCCACGGGCACCGCGATTCTGCTGGCGGCGGTTCTGTTCGGGCGGCTGGCGCGGTTCACGTGGCGGGAGCTGGCGGGAGCTTACGGTCAGGCCTTGGTCCGCGTGCGGTTCTCCTTGCTGACGATCGCCGGGATGTTGGCGTTGGGGTATGTGACGAAGTACTCGGGCACGGACGCCACGTTGGGCCTGGCTCTGGCGCGGACGGGGTTTCTTTATCCGTTCTTCGGGACGCTCCTCGGTTGGCTGGGGGTGGCTCTCACCGGGTCGGACACGGCGTCGAACGTGCTGTTCGGCAGCCTGCAGAAGATCACGGCGGAGCAGACCGGCATCAGCCCGGTGCTGATGGGGGCGGCCAACAGCTCGGGCGGTGTGATGGGCAAGATGGTGGACGCCCAGAGCATCGTGGTGGCGAGCACGGCCACGAATTGGTACGGTCACGAGGGGTCAATCCTGCGGTACGTCTTCTTTCACAGCCTTGCGCTGGCGATGCTCGTGGGGTTGCTGGTGTTCCTGCAGGCCCGGGTCGAGCCGTTCACGTCGATGGTCGTTCGCTAGCCGGCATATTCCATGGATGCAGCGGAACCCTGCGAAGCGAACAACTCGAGGTTCATCCTATGCCGGCTAGAAAGCAAAACCGCCCCGCTTCGAGAAGAAACCGGAGAGCTGAGGCCATGGATTTGCCGACAGACTTTACGCTCATGGCGACCGGTTTTCCCACCTGGCTTTTGTCTGTTTCTCCATCCGGGTGCGGTTTTGCCAGCTAGCCCGGATATGGCGCGCCGCAAAGCTCGTGCAATATCCGGGCTGGGGTTCGGACTCGGTCTGTAGCCGCGGGCCCTCACCGCGGGCGGCTACAGGAAGGCGTCGCGGACTCTACCGCCGGAGAATCGTTCGCACCGCCCGCAGCAGCGCTTTCGCCTCCGCGGGGGTCCCCACCGTGATCCGGAGGTAATCCCGGACGTCACGGGCTCCGAACCAGCGGACCAGCACACGCCTTTCGCGGAGCTGCCGGAACCAGTCCTCGGCCGGGAAGTGCGGCGGCCGGCAGAAGATGAAGTTCGTCTGGCTGGGGGTGACGTCGAAGCCGAGCGCGCCGAGACGTTCGCTGAGCCACCCGCGCGTCGCCCGCACGCGGGCGAAGTTGGCGCGGTAATAGTCCAGGTCATCGAGGCTGGCGAGTGCCGCCACTTGGCCGAGGCCATTGACGTTGTAGCTGTCCTTGATCTTGTGCAGGGCGGCGACGAGATCGGGAGATGCGACGGCGTAGCCCACGCGCTGGAAGCAGAGCGAGTAGGCCTTGGAAAACGTGCGGGCGACGAGCACGTTCGGATACCGGAGCGCCAGGGCGAGGGCATTCTCCGCTGCGAAATCGACGTAGGCCTCGTCGAGCACGACGACGCCTCGCTGGTTGGCGCAGAGAGCCTCGAGCGCGGCGCGCGGGTAGCCGCACCCGGTCGGCGCGCTGGGGGTCGTCACAAACGTCAGGGCCGCGTCGAAGCGCCATCGGCCGCCCCGTCTCAGATCGGTCACGGTGGGGAGCCGGAAACCGGGTTTCAGCGGCACCGGGTTTCGGACGGCGCCGTGGATATCGGCCAGGACGGGGTACAGCGAGTAGCTTGGGGTGAAGTACTGGACGAGGGTGGCGCCCGGCGGGCGCGCCGTCTTGGATCGGGGTTTTTTTTCGGTCGGCGATGCTGGCTCGACAAACGCCCGCGTTGCGAGGGCGAGAATCTCGTCCGAGCCATTCCCCACGACGATGTGATCGGGGGTGCAACCGTGGAGAACGGCCAGACGTTCGCGCAAGGCGTCGGAGGTCGGATTGGGGTAGAGGCGGAGGCGGCCGTCGATGGCGGCACGGAGGGCCCGAAGGACGCGCGGGGAGGGCGGGTAGGGGTTCTCGTTGGTGTTGAGCTTGACCAGTCCGCGGATCTTGGGCTGCTCGCCCGGCACGTACGCGTGCAGGGTCTCGACCAGGGGACGGATGAGACGCATGGGGCAGTCTTTCAGGGGCGGCTCCGACCCAGGCGAATGGCGGCCGACCGACCGTGGGCGTCGAGGCCTTCGAGGCCGGCGAAGGCGTTGACCGCTTCGAGCGAGCGGCCGAGGGCACTGCGCGAGTACTCGACCACGCTCGTGCGGCGCTGGAATTGGTCTGCCGTGAGCCCTGGAAAACTGGCGCCGGCGCCGCCAGTGGGCAGCGTGTGGCTCGGGCCCGCGACGTAGTCGCCGAGGACGGTGGGCGACCAGGGTCCGAGGAAGATGGCGCCGGCGGTGGTGATGCGTTGCGCCAGGCGGCGGGCGCCGCGCGCGTGGATCTCGCAGTGCTCGGGCGCGATGCGGTTGGCGAGGGCCACGCCTTCATCCAGCGAACGGACCTGGATGAGCCAGCCCCCCTGGGCGAGGGCCCGTTCGATGAACGTGCGGCGGGCGAGCGTCGGCAGTTGCCGCTGGATCTGCGCCGCCACCGTCTTGAGCAACGGCCCCGAGGGCGTCACGAGCCAGACCCGTTCATGGCCCGATCCATGCTCGGCCTGAGCGAGCAGGTCGGCGGCCACGTATTGCGGATTCGCCGTTTCATCGGCGAGCACCAGCACCTCGCTGGGTCCCGGCAGCAGATCGATGGCCACGCGGCCGAACAGCAGGCGCTTGGCAGCCACCACGTAAGCGTTGCCAGGCCCGAAGATCTTCTGCACGGGCCGGATCGTTTCGGTGCCGAAGGCCAGCGCGGCGATCGCATGGGCGCCGCCCACGCGGTAGATCTCGGCCGCTCCCGCCATCCGGGCGGCCAGCAGAAGGGCGGCGTTCACCTGTCCGTCCCGGCCGCAGGGCGTGCAGACCACAATCTCGGGACACCCCGCCACCTGGGCGAGTGCCACGGTCATGAGGGCGGTGGAGACCAAGGGTGCCGTGCCGCCCGGGATGTAGACGCCCACGCGGCCGAAGGGATCGTATTTCTCGCCGACGTGCGCGCCCTGGGCGTTTCGTCCCGACCAGCCCTTGCGCAGCGAGCGACGGCTGAACTGCCGGATGTTGCGCAGGGCAACGTCAAGCGCCTGGCGCAGCGAGACGTCGGCCGTCACGGAGATCCGCAGCAGTTCGGCCTGCGTGATGGGCAGTCGATCCGGCGTCAGGCGGGCTCCGTCAAAGCGCTCGGTGAACTCGATCAACGCCGCGTCCCCGCGGGTCCGCACCGCCTCGACCAGGGCGCGGGTCTGCTCCTCGATCTTGGGATCGAAAAGACTCGAGGCGGCGGTCAGTTCAGCAATCCGCTGCGCATAATCCGCATCGCGATGACGAGTCACGTTCATGCGAGGAATCCTGCGCAAGACCGGGCGGAAAGTCAAAGACGGGACAGGCCCCGAGAGGTTGGGGGCAAGGGAACCTCCAAGAGGACCAAGGAGGCGGTGCGCCCCGATGGAGCTGGTGTGTGGACGGTGCGCGGTGACGGCCGGTGGTGCGAACCGGCAGGACAGTGCGCCGGTGAGTCGGTACGCCAGTGGGTCAGTGCGGCTTGACGGAGTCTGGTGATTCGCCGTGCATTCGCCGGGGGATGCTTTATACTGTCCCTATGCCGAGCGTGAACGAGCCGATGGGCCGCTCGTCCGGGCCTGGCGGGCAGTTCGTCACCACGCAGTGGAGCGTGATCGTGGCTGCCCGTGGCAGCGATTCACCTCGGGCCAGGGAGGCCTTGGAGGCTCTTTGCCGCACCTATTGGTATCCGGTCTACGCTCTCGTCCGGCACAGCGGTCATACGCCCGAGGACGCCCAGGACCTCACCCAGGAGTTCTTTGCGCGACTGCTGGACCGGAACTACCTCTCGGCTGTTCAGAGGAGCAAGGGCAAGTTCCGTTGGTTCCTGCGGTGTGCGGTGAAGCGCTTCCTGCTCAAGGAACGTGAGCGCGCCATGGCCCGGAAGCGAGGGGGAGGGCTCACGTTCATTTCCATTGACGTCCAGCGAGCCGAGGATCGCTATCGATTCGAGCTTGCCGAACCCAAGGCCCCCGATTGCCTCTTCGACCGGGCATGGGGGATTGCCCTCATCGAGAAGGCCCACGCGCTGCTTCGGGAGGAGTACGTCATGGAAGGCAAAGGCGATCTCTACGAGCGGCTCAAGGTGTTCATTTCTGCTGACTCGGGGGACGCAACCTATGCCGCGCTGGGCAGGACGCTGCACATGACCGACGGGGCGCTCAAGGTGGCCGTCCACCGGTTGCGCCGGCGCTTTCGCGAACTGCTGCGGGAACAAGTGGTCCAAACCGTTCAACGTCCGGAGGATCTGGACGATGAACTCCAGCACTTGCGCGCGCTGTTCGCCCGTGGGTAGGCGATTCCGGAAGAGCGCATGGCGTGATGGGCTGGATTGAAGTCCGATGAGTGCCACTCGAACCTGCTCCAAGTGCGGGGTGGCGTTGCCCCCGGGGCTGCCCCTTGGGCTCTGCCCCACATGCCTGCTGGGTGAGGCGCTGGACGGCGGGGCGGAGACGGGGGCGGCCAACGCGGAGCCGATCGGAGGCAGAGCCGATGACGCGGTGGGCGGGGGGGAAACGCTGCCGCGGGCGTTGGGGGACTTCGAGCTGATTGAGCGCATCGGGCAAGGTGGCATGGGCGTCGTCTACAAGGCCCGGCAGATCAGCCTGGATCGGTTGGTGGCGGTCAAGGTGTTGAGCCAACGCTCGGGCAAGGAGCAGATCCACCGGTTCCGCACGGAAGCGATGGCCGCCGGCAGCCTGCAGCATCCCAACATCGTGTCGATCCACGAAGTCGGCCTTTGGCAAGGGCATCACTATCTGGTGATGGACTATGTGGCTGGGACCACCCTCGCCGAACTGACACAGCGTGGGCCTCTGCCTGCAGTGCGTGCGGTCCGGTACGTTCGCGTGATTGCGGAGGCGGTTCATTTTGCGCACGAGCACGGCATTCTCCATCGGGATCTGAAGCCATCCAACGTCTTGCTGGACGTCCATGACCGGCCTCACGTGACGGACTTCGGGCTCGCGAAGCGGCTCGAGTCGGCGGTCGACCTCACGGTGAGTGGCCAGGTGCTGGGATCGCCCAGCTACATGCCGCCCGAGCAGGCTTCGGGCCGGAGAGGGAGGGTGGGACGGCGCAGCGACGTCTATGCTCTGGGCGCCCTCTTGTTCCATCTCCTGACGGGTCGTCCGCCGTTCATGGGAGAAGTGGTGTCCGACACGCTCCGGCAGGTGTTGGACGAGGAACCGCCATCACCGCGGCTGTTGAATCCTGCCGTGCCGGTGGATCTCGAAACGATCTGTCTGAAATGCCTCGAGAAGGACCCCGACCGGCGCTACCCGACCGCCCAGGCGCTGGCTGAGGAACTGGGTCGTTGTCTGCGCAACGAACCGATTCTGGCGCGGCCGATCGGTTTGACCGGGAGGGTGTGGCGATGGGCCCGCCGCAATCCGCGGCTGGCTTGCCTCGGTGCGTTGGTCCTGGCCTTGCTGCTGGTGATCGGCGTGGGTTCTCCGGTTGCAGGCTATCGTATCAATCAGCAACGCCTCGCTGCGGTCGAGCAGACCCGGTTGGCCGAGTTGCACGCCTATGCGGCTCACGTCAACTCGGCCCAACAGTACCTCAGGGCAGGGAACCTCGGGCGGACACGGGAGTTGCTCGAACTGGCGACCCGCCACTCGTCCGCGACTGCGGATCCGCGGGGGTGGGAATGGCACTACTTGACCCTCCAGTCCCGGGGGGACGTCGAGCAGGTGCTGGAGAGGCTCCCCACGGTCTGCAAGTTCACGATCTCCCCGGACGGGCGGCTCCTCGCTCTGGCGCTGCGCTATGGTCAGGTGCACTTGTGGGACCTCTCGACCCGCCGTCGGATCGACGTCCTGGGCCGGGAGTATGACTCGGCCACGCTCGCCGCTTTCTCCGCCGACAGCCGTCTCGTCGCTTTCATCCAGTACGAGCCTCTGAGGTTTGTCTTCTGGAACGTCAGCACGCGCGCGGTGCATATGGAATTGGTCCCCACCAATGGGCTGGGAGGAGCGTTCTTCGTGCCTGGGCGCCCCGAGTTGATCGAGGCCGGGCTGGTCGGCCCGGATCGGAGCCGGCGGCTGGCATTGTGGGACCTCACGACCCAGAGCATCCGCGCTGTCGCGCGGCTCGGGACGACCGGGGGTGACCTGTTCGCCGGATGCGATCTGCGGTTCACGCCCGATGGTGGACGTCTGCTGCAGGGGGATCTGGACGGCAGGGTGAAGGTGTTCGACACACGAGACCTGAAGCTCCTGGCCTCCATCCCCGTCCACGACGGCGGCATCTCCGCCGTGGCTCTTTCCCCGGATGCTCGAATCATGGCGACAGCCCAGGCCTATCGTGGCACTGCCATCCTTTTGTGGGACTTCGGGACCGCAATCAACGCGGCGCAGGGTGACCGGGAGCCTCAGCCCTCCGCCCAACTGTTGGGGCATGAGGCCTGGGTGACGAGCCTCAGCTTCTCGCCCGATGGCCGACTCCTGGCCTCCGGGAGTGCCGACCACACCATCCGGGTCTGGGATCTCGCCTCCCGAAGAGAGGTGCGTCGGCTGCAGGGACATGAGAACGAAGTGTATGGCGTTCAATTCGCTCCCGACGGTCGGCTCTACAGCGTGGGCCGGGACGGTCTGGTCTGCGCTTGGTCCCTTGCAGCGCCTCCCCGGCCTGTTGGCCCCGAGCGTCGAGACCTCAACCTCTCGGACCTGAGCCCGTCACCCAGCGGACGGGGCCTGGCCGGCGTGCGCGTCAGCGGCGAGGCTTTCCTCTTTGACGCGGGTGCCGACGGCCGGATCCATCTCTCGCCGGATCTGGGAGGAGACAACGTGAGCGCTGAGTACGCGGGAGGCGGAGGCTCGCTCTTCGTCGTCAAGCGGGACGGCGGCTTGGTCCTCTGGAACGGCGGGAGAGCCCGAGCGGTGCGTCGGCTGCCGGTAAACCAGGCTGTCCGTTTCTGCCGGGCCAGCCCGGGCGGCGAGCTCGCGGTGATCGTGGATGAAGCCGACGGGGTCACGGTGTGGCAGGTTGAGACCGGACAGGTGCAGGCCCGTTGGCGTTGCGCGGGTATTCGTTCATGCGCTCTTTCCCCGGACGCCAGCGTGGTTGTGACCGGCCACGAGCGAGGGAGGATCTGTGTTTGGGATCCCCGTACGGGAGACCAACGGATTTCGCTCCTGCACGCGAAAGAGACCACCACCGCTCTTGCGTTTTCCACCGACGGCCGGCTGCTGGCTGCGGCAAGCATGGCAGGGCCGGTCTCGGTCTGGGAGGGGGCGGCCTTCCGGAAACTCCCGGTCCTGAGCGGCCACCCGCATTCGACGTCGGCACTCGCTTTCTCGCCGGATGGGCGCCGGTTGGCCACCGGCAGCCAGGGCCGGGAGGCGGTGAAGCTCTGGGATACAGTGACGTGGCAGGAGTTGCTCACCCTCGAGGCGGCAGGAGCCACCCTCGAGGAACTGACGTTCACGGCGGATGGAACCCGGTTGGTGGGGCGCACCCGGTCGGGCGACCTGCTGATCTGGCACACGCCTGATCCCTAGCGAGGCGCCGCCTCAGACCTAACGAAGTCGCGATCCCGTGATGCCTTCCTGCCTTTCCGGACCCTCTCTTCCGCGCCTCGCTAACGTAGAGTCCTCGAAGGCAGGGGGGTGGGGTTGGAACGGCAGGGACCAAACCTGACCTGTTGACCCCATGTTTCTCAAGTCGAGGACTCTAGCGAGGCGCCGCCTCAGACCTGACGAAGTCCGCGATCCCATGGAGCATGCCGTCCAGAGGAACCGCGGGGACGGCGGGGCACCCGGCAGAGCCCGGAGCCGGATCCGTAACCTCCCATCCCGGTTCCGTATTACCCCTGATGGAACGTCTCGTCGGCCCCGGAGGGGCAGTGCCGGCGATCGTGTTCTCCCGGGAGGGCGGCACGAGCATGGCGTGCAAGTCCGTGGACGGCTGGGCCGTGAAACAAACCCATCAGGAGATATGAAGAATCTGACTGGAAGGAACCAATGCTTCGGCTCAATGACTTTGAACTCTCTCTGTCTGGCGCTGATCCTCCTCTGCCTCTGTGCGCCCGGCGCGGAGACAGCGACTCTGGTCGTGCCGCCGGACTTCGCGGCCGTGGATGGCAACGACATGTATGCCGATACTCCCCCGCCCTCGACCGGGTGCCGGTTCCAGGAGGTCTACATCGCTGCGTACTTCACGAACCTGATGCCGCGGCCGGCAGTCCTGGTGCGAATGGCGTGCCGCCCCGATCGTACCGTCACCGCTCCGCGACAGGTGGAACTGCGCAGTTTTGAGCTGAGGCTCTCGACGACCCAGCGGGGGCCGGGAAGCCTGAGCTCGAAGTTCAGCGACAACCTGGGACCGGATACAACGCTGGTCTTCTCGGGCGACGTGACCTGGTTCACCCAAGGGGCCGGCCCCACCCAGGGTCCCCGGGCCTTCGACTATGGGATCCCGTTTCAGCAGCCCTTTGTCTACGACCCGGCCCAAGGCAACCTGCTCGTGGAGTGGCGCGTTGCGAATTCGCCCGCGGGCCGACCCGCCTTCGACGCTCACCTCTTCCCGGATGGCAAGACCCGGCTCGGCTACGGCGCATCGTCGAGCGCGTCCACCGCGGTCTTCTCCAATGCCGGGGTGGCCATCCGTGAGCTGACGGTCGAGCCCCTCGAACTCCTGATCCAACGGCAAACCGATGCCGTCCATCTCAACATCCTCGGCCCGCCGGGTTGGAGCGGACGCGTCCAGCGCAGCTCCGATTTTGAGAGGTGGCTGGATTGGTTCGGCCTCACGTTCGAGGCTGCCCCCTTTGAGACCAACGACGTGCCATCATCGACCGGGCATCGTCAGTTCTATCGGTTGGCGCTGCCGTAGAGATCCCGGGGTCCGTTCCCACCCTCGACACGCCCGAACCATCGGACGGATCACCTCACTGCGGCGGGCCGAGCCGTCCGAGCAACCGCAGCAACCCGTCGAGGATGGTTGCCGGATGCGGGGGGCAGCCGGGAATCTGGAGATCCACAGGGACGAGCGAACCGGCGCCGTCGCATTGCTCCGGATGCTCGCGAAAGGGCCCGCCGGAGATGGCACAGGCGCCGACGGCGATGACGAGTTTGGGCGGGGGCACCGCCTCGTAGGTCTTTTGGAGCGCCAGAGCCATGTTCTTCGTGACGGGGCCGGTGATGAGCAAGCCGTCCGCATGGCGGGGGGAGGCAACGAACTGGATGCCGAAGCGTCCGAGGTCCCAGCCGACGGTGCCGAGGACGTTGGTGTCGGCTTCGCAGGCGTTGCAGCCGCCGGCGCTGACCTGGCGGAGCTTGAGCGATCGGCCGAACAGCCGGCGCGTCGTGATCTCGAGAGCTTCAGCCAGGGGGTAGGCGGCAGCCGGGTCGCGCAGGACGAGGTCCTGGCGCCGGCGCGTCGCGAGGCGGTACTCGGAGGTGAAGCGGATGGCGCCGCGGGGGCAGGCGGCTTCGCATTCCGGACAGAACAAACATCGGCCCAGGTCAAGTTCGAGGGTGCCGTGTTTCGCGTCGATGGCGTGAGTCGGACAGGCCTCGGCGCATTGGCGGCAGCCGGCCGGGCATTGGGTGGGATCGAAGGTCGGGCGTCCCCGCAATCGTTCCGGCAAGGCGGGGGGTTCCTTGGGGAAACCCATCGTGCGGTGGCCTTGGCGGAGGCGCGCCGCGATGACGTTGAGGATGGGCAGTTCAGAGATCATGGCCGCAGTAGGAGAGATTGAAGCTCTTGTTGCAGAGCGGGAAATCGGAGATCTGCTGGTCGCGCAAGGCCAGGGCCAGGCCCATCCAGTTGTGGAACGACGGGTCCACGATCTTGTAATGGGCGAAGCGGCCCCGTCCATCGGTCAGGGCCGCATGGCAGATCTCCCCCCGCCAACCCTCGGTGATCGATGCGACGGCGGCGCCGGGCGCGAGCGGGCGCGTGGCGACCCGCACCGGTCCTTCCGGCAGCATGACCAGCTGTTCCCGAATGAAAGCGGTGCTGCGCTGGATTTCGAGCCAGCGCACATAGGCGCGGGCGAAAACATTGCCGGCGGGAAGGGTCGAGACGGGGATCTGCGCGAACTGGTAAAGGCCGATCGGAAACTCGTGGCGCGCGTCGCGCTCGAGGCCACAGGCGCGTGCGGCGACACCGACGAGGCCGAGCGCGACGCAGGTCTCCCGGGACAAGGGGCCGGCGTTTTCGAAGCGCGCCCGCACCGACGAGGTCTGCCACAGCAGTTCAACGGCGTCGGCGGTGTCGTCAAAGATCTGTCCCAGGCGGCGATCGAGCTCGCGGACCTGGTCCCGATTCAGATCGAAGCCCACGCCGCCCGGACGCACGAAGCCGCGGCCAAACCGGTTGCCGCACAGCAAGGCTGTCAGGTTGAGGAAATCCCCGCGCAACCGACCGCAATAGCTGGCGGTAGGGAGAAAGCCCACGTCGCCCGCCAGCGCCCCCAGGTCGCCGGTGTGATTGGCCAAGCGCTCCAATTCGAGCGCGATCGCCCGGAGGGCGTGAGCGCGCGCCGGCACCTGGGCGCCGCTCAAGGCCTCGACGATCTGGGCGTAGGCCAGCGCGTGGCCGATGGTGGTGTCGCCGGCCAGCGTTTCCATGGTGGGCAGGGTGCGGGGGGTGGGGCCGCCGACCAAGGCGCGTTCGATGCCCCGGTGCTGGTAGCCGAGCGAGATCTCGAGATGGAAGACCCGCTCCCCATGGCATTGAAACCGAAAGTGGCCCGGTTCGATGACGCCGGCGTGGACGGGGCCGACGGCCACTTCATGGACCTCCTCGCCCTCGACGCGGAAGAAGTCGGTCACGCAAGGTTCCAACGGGGCCTGAGGGGGTCGCCCCCAGGCGTCGGCCCCGTCCCGGTACGCGCGGTGGAAGCGGACCGGTTTGAACCAGGGGTGGCCTTCGGGTCGCACTCCCCATTGCTCAGCCAGTTCCCGTTCGAACAGGTGCGCCGCCGTGCAGTCGGGGGTCAAGGCGGGGTAGCAATCCTTGACGTCGGCAGCGCACCACCCCAAACGACCCTGCCGCCCGTCCGCCAGGAGGGCGTGGACCCGGATCCAGCCGTCCGTCCGAGGTTCGCCGTAGTAAGCCGCCAGGCGTGCGCCGCGACCGATGGCGTGCACGACGTGGGACCGGAACTCGTCGAACGGCAGCACGGGAATGTCGGCCTGGGCCAACAGGCGGCTGTTGGGGAAGAGAAGGCTTGCTGAGGGCTTCATGGTGGCGCGCCGGTCAGAGTCCGCCTCCCAGGAGGGCCGCGGTTTCCTCGAGGAGCCGGCGCAGTCCGCCGGGCAGGTGCAGTCCCAGGCACAAGACAATAAGGCCGAACACCGCCGGAGGAGCGTGCGCCAGCCACCGATGCTCCAACCGCTCGGGTGCGGCTTCGGCGGGAGGCTCTCCCTGGGCGGCCCGCAGGAACGCCGTGGCCAGCCCGATGTAGATCACCGCCAGCAACCCGAGGTACAAGGCGGCGATCCCGGTGCGTTGTTGGTCCAAGGCCGCCTTCAGAATCGAGAGCTTGCTGAAGAACAAGCCGAAGGGCGGCGTGCCGGTGATGGCCAGGAATCCGGCCAACCAGAGCAGTCCGGTGGCGGGCACTGCCCGCAGGACGCCTCGCACCGCCAGGATGGACTTGGTCCGGTAGACCGTCAGGATGTTGCCGGCCACCAGGAACAGCATCGCCTTGGTCAGCGAGTGATTGACGGCATGCCAGGCGGAGCCGAAGGCGCCGGCGCCGCCGATGCCCACGCCCAGGGCCAGGATGCCCATGTGCTCGACGCTCGAGTAGGCCAGGAGCCGCTTGTAGTCGGTCTGGGACACGATGAAGACCGCCGCGATGCCCATCGAGAACAGTCCCAGCGTCACCAGGAGGTCCGCAGCGAATGCCGCCTGGCCCGCCGCATGGCACACCTGGAAGGCGCGCAGGATCCCCACGAATGCGCAATTCAGCACCGCCCCCGACAACAGCGCCGACACGACCGACGGCGACTCGCTGTGGGCGTCCGGCAGCCAGGTGTGCATCGGCGCCAGGCCCATCTTGGTGCCGTAACCGACCAGCAACAGGATGAAGGCGGCCTTCAGCCACGGCGTGTGCAACGCCGGCGCGCCCCGGAGCAGATCGGCGAGCATGAGGGGCACGGGTGCGCCGTCCGCTCCGGCGCCGGCCGCCGCGACGCCGAGAAAGAAGTTGCCGAGCAGGGCCAGCGCGATGCCCACGGAACAGACCAGCAGATACTTCCAGGTGGCCTCGAGCGACTGGTGATGGCGGTGGAAGTAGATCAGCGGCGCGCTGGCCAGAGTCGTCGCTTCCACCGCGATCCACAGCACGCCCAGGTGCTGGCTCACCATGACCAGCGTCATCGTGGCGAGGAACAGCAGGAGACACCCGATGAACACCGCTTCCGGCTCGTTGCGGAAGATCAGGCCCTCCTCGAAATCCTGCTGCGCTCCGTGCGACTCACGCCGCAGGTAGCCCACCGCGTAGATGGCAGCGCCGAGGAACAGCGCGCTGGTGATGCTCAGGAACAGGAGCCCGGGCGCGTCCAGGGCCAGCCAGCCGCCGAAGACTGGCGCCGGGCGTTGCGCCCACGCCAGGGCTGTCACCAGCGCGTGCATCAGGGCCGTCCCCACCAACAGACCGCGACGCCACGCCGCCGGGCGGACCGCGAACGCCGCCGCTCCGCCCGCCGTCGGTATCAGCACCAGGGCCAGCAACATCATGGTCAGACGTCCTTGAGTTCGCTCAGCCGCCCGGCGTCGAGATGGTTGAATTCCCGGCTGATGTGGAACAACGCGATCCCCATGACAAACACCGCCGCAAACACGTCCAGCAAAACCCCCGCCTCGACCAGGAGCGACGTCTCCGGCATCACCCCGGCGCCGAAGGTGAACACGCCGTTCTCGAGCACGATGAAGCCCAGCACCTGGCTGACCGCCAGCCGCCGGCTGACGAGCAGCAACAGCCCCGACAGAATCATGAACAGCGCCGTCGGCGCGAGCAGCGTCGCGGACGTGCCCTCGAGGACGGGCAGCCGGTCGTTAAGCCAGAATGCCACGCCCAGAGCCGCCAGGCCCGCCAGCAACGAGGTCACGTGCCCCACGTACGGCTCCACCTCCCTCGAGATCTCCGCCTCCCGCAACGCCCGGAACAACAGCCAGGGGATTACCCAACCTTTCAAAGCCACGCTGCCAGCCGCCAGCACGCAGGCTCGCCAGCCCGGCCCGTGCTCCGGCGCCAGCACCGGGACCAGCCCGACCAACACGCCCTGCAAAGCCACCACGCGGATGGATGCGCCCAGCCGCCCGGCCGCCAGCAGGCGCAGGTTCGTCAGAATCACCAGGACCAGGAGAAAGTCCATCTTCATTGGCCTACCTCATCCCTAACATCAGAGCCACCGCTGCCAAGGCCCCGGCGCCGACCAGCAACTGCGGAATCACCACCAGCCGGAGCCGGGCCATGACCGACTCGATCGCGCCGATGACCACCGCCAGTCCCAGCATGCCGCCGAGCGCCATCGCCAGGCTCCAGGTCGCCGAGCCGGTGCCCAGCGGCAGCAGCGTGTTCACGATCAGCAGGCCCAGAACCCACAGCTTCACCGCCGCACCGTAAAGGACGAAGCCAAGGTCCGGCCCGCTGTGGTCCAGGACCATGACCTCGTGAATCATCGTCAACTCGAGGTGCGTGGCGGGATCGTCCACTGGGATCCGGGCGTTCTCGGCCAACACCACGATCAGCAGGGCGACCAGCACCAGCGCCAGCGCCGGGCCCATCTTCAGCCCTTGGTCTGCCAGTCCGGCGAACATCCCGCTCAGGGAAAGCGCGTTCGTCCCCTGGGCGACAACCCCCAACGCCAGCAGCAGCGCCGGCTCGGCGAGGGCGGAGACCCAGACTTCACGGCTGGCTCCCATGCCCTCGAAGGCCGAGCCCGTGTCCAGCGCCGCCAGCACCGTGACGAACCGCATCAGGCCGAGCAGGTAGGCGAAGAGCACCAGATCGCCGGCGAACGCCAGCGGCGCCGCCACGCTCCCGATCGGCACCAGCAGCGTTGCCGTCCCCACCGCCGCCAGGCCCATGACCGGCCCCGCCCGAAACACCCAGGTCGTCGTCCGGCTGTAGACCGCGCCTTTGCGCCAGAGCTTCCACAGGTCGAAGTAGGGCTGGAACAGCGACGGACCCTTGCGCCCGGCAAAGACGGCCTTGGTCCGCTGGATGACGCCGATCAGCAGCGGCGACAGGCCCAACGCGAGAACGGGGGGCAGGATCGAGAGGGAGTTCACCGGAGTTTCCAGATCAGGAGCGCCACCAGGCCCAGCGCAATGTACAGGAGGTAAAGCTGCACAGTGCCCTGCTGCAGCCAGCGGAGTCGGCTCAACCCCGATTGCACCCCGCGGAAGAGCGGCGCGAAGAACCCCTCCTGGCAGACGTCCGGCGTGTGCGAGGCGAACCGGGCTTGGACCGGGAACAGCCCTGACGGTCCCGCCGCGTGATCCCGAGTTCTCAGCAGAGAGCGGAACAATGCCGTCAGGGGCTGCGCAAAGGAGGAGGCGGTGTACTGCATCCGCGCCGTCGGGCGGGCGTACCCGCAGTCCCAGGTCCCCGCGGCACCGATCTCGCGTCCCTCGAGCAACCGCCGCCGCAGCCAGGCGAGGGCCACCATGGCCGTGATGAGAACAAGGCCGGCCGTCGTGATCGGCCGCAGCCAGCCGCCAGCCTGCGCGAACGGCTCGGCAACGGCCGGCAACGGCAGCCCGCTCAACGTGCCCACGGCCGGGGCGACTCCGCGCAACACGACCGGCGCCCCCAGGCCCGCCCCCAGGCAGACCGCCGCCAGCACGACCATCGGCCAGCGCATCGCCCCCCCGCATTCGTGGGCTTTGCCGGCGAGCTCACTCCGGGCTTCCCCAAGGAAGACAATGCCGAATGCCTTGGCGAAACAGGCCGCGGCCAATCCGCCGATCAAGGCGAGACCGCCGATCACCAGCCAGCCCCAGAGCGCCGCTGATCCCGACGCCACGCCCGCGCGAAAGGCGCCCACGTAAATCAGGAACTCGCTGACGAATCCGTTGAAAGGCGGCAGCCCGCAAATCGCCGCCGCGCCGACCACAAAAGTCACGCCGGTCCAGGGCATCCGTTTCAACAGGCCGCCCAACTGCTCGAGATCCCGCGTGCCGGTCGCGTGCAGGACGCTGCCGGCCCCCAGAAACAGCAGGCCCTTGAACACCGCGTGGTTCATGACATGCAGCAGCGCGCCGCCCAGACCCAGAACGGTCAACACCGGCGCCTGAAGGCTCATGCCCATCAGCCCCACCCCGAGGCCGAGCGCAATAATCCCGATGTTCTCGACGCTGTGATAGGCCAGCAGGCGTTTCAGGTCGTGCTGCGCCAGCGCAAAGAGCACCCCCAGGATGCCCGACGTCAGCCCTACTCCCACCAGTGTCCAGCCCCACCACAGCGGAGGCGGTCCCAGGAAAGTCAATGCCCGGGCCAGGCCGTAGATGCCGGTCTTGATCATCACTCCCGACATCACGGCGGATACGTGGCTGGGCGCCGCTGGATGCGCCTCCGGCAGCCAGACGTGCAACGGCATGAAACCCGCCTTCGAACCGAATCCCACCAGGGCGAGAACAAACAGCACACCCGCCCACTGCGGCGCCTGGATCCCCGCTCCCGCCCATTGCTCGAGATCCATCGTGCCCGTCTCGCGGGCCAGCACCATGAAGAAGACGAGCAGGAACGCCGCCCCCAGATGCGTGGCCACCAGGTAGATCCAGCCGGCGGTCTGGACCGATTCCTGTTCGTCATCGAAGGTCACCAGCAGGAACGACGCCACCGCCATGACCTCCCAGGCCACCAGAAAGAGCATCGCGTTCGACGCCACAACCACCACCGCCATGCTCGCCAAGAGCAGGTTGAAGCAACACCACGCGCGACGGACCGGCTTTCCGGCAGGTGCCGCCTCGAGATACTGCACGCCGTAAACGGCCGCCAGGGCGGATACGCCCACAATGACCAGGAGAAACCACGCCGAGAGCGCGTCCAACCGCAGCGCGAAGGCCGCTGAAGGGATGGACCACGGCCGGCTGTAGCGGAGCGCCTCGCCGTGGATCAGCACGCTCACCGCCGGGATGGCCGCCAGCACCGCCCCCGCCGCCACCCCCAACGCCGCCGTCCACGCCGCCGCCGACCGGCGCCGCATCAACCCCGCCAGCGCACCGGTGCCGATCCATAGTGCCAGGGCCCAAAGCAGGAGTGTCATGGGGTGTCTGCCCCCTGGCGTTGGGCGTTGCCGGCCGAGTCGGCGACCAAGGCCTGACTCAGCTGTTCAACCTCCGAGAGAATCGCCTCCCGCGTCGCTTCCTGGTCCACCAGGGCCCGAAACCGGGCGTCGCGCAACGCAAAGGCGAGCCGCGATAGCAGATTCAAATGCGCGCGCACGGTCGGACTGACCAACGTGAACAGCGCGCGCACCGGCTTCCCATCCAGCGCGCCGAAGTCCACCGCCGTCTCCAAAAAGCAGAGCGTAATGGTCGGCTTCGGCACGTGCAGGACGATCGGGCTGCGCACGTGCGGGATGGCAATGCCGCCGCCAATGCCCGTCGAGGCCAGTTGCTCGCGTGCCAGCAGCACCTGAAGCAGATGCTCGCGGTCCACTTCGTCCGGCAGACGCAGGACTTCCACCACGGCCGCAAGGGCCGATTGCTTATCCCGGCCGCTGATCCGATAGAAGATCCCGCCTGCCTGGAGGGCTTCGGCCAGCGTTGGCAGGGATTGCGCTTCGGTTTCGAGCTCACCGAGCGCAGCCGGGGAGACGTTGATGCGGTTGGCGGTGGCCCATTCGAGGATCTCAGCCCGATTAAACCGATACTGACCGCTCAGGCGATATCCGGGGAGGTTCTGTTCGTTGATCCAACGATAAACCGTCTTCTCCGAAACCCCCAGCATAACGGACACATCTCTCACAGAAAGATTCATTGTGCCAGTTGCTTGTCAAGCATGACTCATAATAGACAAATATGGACAACAGCATCCATGGCGTTGCCGTTGGTGTCAAGCTACGAGAGGGGGCCCGGATCCTCGCCTAACGCCTGCGGCTCGAACGTGGGCCGTCGGCTCCTGGTCCAGTCCAGAAGGTTGAGCCGCAAGGGACGCTTACGCGCGGATTTGGGGGGGAGCACGCGACGGGGGGCGCACGACCGAGTTCTTCAGCAGCAGTGTACGGTCGGAACGTGCGGGCTCTGGTCCCTGAACCCGTACAGAAGGCGCTCCGCACGCAACCAACGCGCAGAGGCGGCCCCTCCGGGCGTGGAACGTTCCCTGAGCGGGTCATTTACAGCCCCCCACTGTTCCGGACGCTCTGTGGGGCGGAAAGCCGGGGGGCAACCGTGAGCGCCGGCGGTGTCCTGTTGGCGATCGACCCCGGCAAGGCCGGCGGCCCGATGCCGCTGGCGATTCCGGCTTGAACTGATCCCGGCGGCGGGAGCAGGTTCCGGACATGATGCCCCCCGATGAGCTTGCAGACATGCCGCCGGACGGCCTCGAAGAGCTCGCGCACGGGCTCATGAAGCAGGGATTGCCTGAAGAAACCGCATGGGATTATGCGGTGCTGATCGGCGACACCCCGGAGCAGGACGAAGACGGAAAGTGGGTTGTCAGGGATGACAAGGGCAATGTGCTCGCGCGGGTTGACCTGCTTTTCTGACCGCCCGCGCCGGCGCAGGGGACGCTGGAAAAGGCTGGAAGGCGCCGGACAAGGCTGGAAACCAACGGGAAACCAACGGGGCGGGCATGCTCGAAACCGACCGGCCGCGCGGACGGCGCTACGTGAGCGGAGATAATGCCGAACATTGACAGACGCCCCCGACTTCGGGAGTCGTTGTCTTACTGGGTAGTCTAACTCGGGGGTGGCCGGCTCGGATGATCTTCTGCAAAGTGTTGTTCTGAAACAGCTTGTGAGGATTGGTGCGCGCGGCAGGACTTGAACCTGCACGGTTTTACCCACTAGAACCTGAATCTAGCGCGTCTGCCAATTCCGCCACGCGCGCGACCGCGGAGACTCAACCGCTTGGGCGGATTCCTGTCAAGGGACGAAATGGAGCCCCGGATCCTCGCCTAACGCCTGCGCACGAACCTGGGCCATCGGCTCCTGGTGGGTTTGGGCCTTGATTGGCGCGTGCGGTGTCGGCTCCGGGGGAGCTCGATCCAGTTCCTCAAGCACTTTCCCCGGCGGTCGGCAACCCTGCTTCCTCTACCGCGCGGCACAGCAGTGCCGCCAAGCCCAGGTCCCGCGCCCACTCGCGCAGGTAAGCCCGATCCAGCGTTGTTCCCTGGACCTTCAGCACGCCCAGGACGTCGCTCCATTGCCGGTCAGACACCGCCACCATCGCGATACCATTGCAGCTTGGCCAGGACGGTGTCCTCCGGTGAAGCAACGTAGAGGCTCGTCGTCCCGTTAGGACGGGTTGCCTGGAGGATGCGGCGGCGCATCTGCGACCGATGAAACGGGTTCGGGCCGGCAACGAAGACATCCACCTTCAACATAGTCTCAAGGTGAACCACATTGAAGCTGCGGTGAGCTGCGACCGCAGGCTGGATGGCGGCAAGGTCAGCGTAGAAAGCGGGCCGGAGCAGGCGCACCAACGGCTCAGCGTGTTCTGGGCGAACAGCAGCCACAAAGTCGGCGTCCGCGGTGGCGCGGTAAATGCCATGCACGGAACTCGCCATGGAACCCCCGAGAAAATACGGAATGCGCAACGCCTCGAAAGCCCGCACCACCAGCAGGTTGATTTGGGTTTGCTCGGTTTCCATCATTCGACAGGCGCAGGGCCGTAGACTTTCGCGGCCAGTTCGATGCCAAGATGAATGTCGGCGAACCGTCTCCGGACCTCGGCTTCGCTGGCTTGGGGATGCCGTGACCGCACTCCCGCCAGGCAAAGCTCGCGCACCGTCGTGCTCATGCGGTCGGCCAGCTGCAACCGCCGCCAGGCAGGCGCCTGCCGCAGCAGTTGAATCAACACCCACTCGGCCGCGGGATCCGTATCGGGCGACATCGTCTTCATCACCGTCCTATCGTAGTTGCGCTCGGGGTTGCTGTCGAGCCGCCAGAGGCGCGGGCGCGGGGGCGAGAACAAACTGCCCCGCGGGCGCCGACGAAATGACAACTTCACGGTCGGCCCAGCCACGGAGGGTGCCTCGGATCGACGTTCATCATGGGCTCGCATTGCCGGAGCACGTCCGGGTAGACTATTGTCCGGGCATGCGACGGGCCATGATGGCGACCCTGACGGGGTTGAGCCTGCTGAACACCGCGGTTGCCATCGGACAACCGGCTGCGGGGTCGGACCTGTTCGCGATGGCGGGGCACGACATCGTGACGGCGCCCGAGCACCTGGGGGTGAACAACGGCAAACTGGCCATCGGCACGCCGGGAGACCTGGCGGGCCGGATCGACGGGCTCTGGGCCCCGCCTTTTGTGAGCTCGGACTTCGCCGTGCGCGTCGAGGTCTGCGGCCGGGAGGTGCCGGCGCCCGTCATTCGCTGGTGGCCGTACCAGCTCGAGCAGGGCGGGTCGGTCGACGGGCTCCACGTATTGACCACGATAGCGCTGGCACCGGGTCAACGCGCCGGGTTGCTGTGGATCCAACTGCGCAGCAGCGCCTCGAACCGGATCGAAGTGCCGCTCGTGTTCAAGACCGGCGGTACGCTCGACCGGTGCGATTTCTGGGAGTTCAGTCAACCGCGCAGCACGACGGTCCCGAAGCGCGTCTTCACGAACGGCGCGCTGGCCCTGGTGGCCGGCGATCGGAGCCTGGTGTTGCGGGGGACCGATGACGGTGTGGTGTGGGACGCGGCGAGCGGGACGGGATCCCGGACGGCGGCGATCGAGCCGGGCGGGACTGCGGCGGCGGGTTTGGCTTTTGCCATGGGCCCGGCGGCGGAGGCTGCGGCCGCGTGCCAGGCGATCGCCGCCGATCCGACCGCGATGAGGGTCGAGGCGGAAGCCGCCCATGGCCGGCAGGTGGCGGACTTATTCCGGCGAATCCCGCGCCTGACCTGCGCCGATCCGGCGGTCGAGGCCTTCTACAACCGGTCCCTGCTCGCGCTGATCCTGAACCGCTGGGACGTGCCGGAGTTTGTGCTGCGTCCGTATTACTCGACCGGCAGCATCCGGGGCGGGTGTGTGACGGAGTACCTCTGGAACTACGGCGAATCGATGCTGGTGCTGCCGCTTTGGGACCCGGCGGCGCATCGGGAGCACATCCGTCAGTTCCTGAAGTGCGACATGACCGCGCATTTCGCCTTCAACCCGGTGGACGGCAAGGCGCACGGGCCGTGGTACATGGTGAACCAGGAGAAGCTGATCGGGCTCGTGCACCATCACGTGCGGATCACCGGGGAGACCGGCTTTCTGCAGGAACGCGTGGCGGGCCGGACGATTATCGATCACGTCCTCGAAAGCGCGCTGCATGGCGATGACCTGTCGAAACCGGTCGCCTTGATCGATTATGGGCCCTCGAACAGCCACCTCGAGCTGCGCCGGCAGTACCGCTATCACCACACGATGCCGGACCTGAACGGTCGGCGGTACGCCAACTATCTCCTGGCCGCGCGGTTGGCCGAAGTCGCGGGCCGACCGGCATCGGCGCCGCTGCTTCGCGAGCGGGCGGCGGCGCTCAAGTCGTTGCTGAGCCAGAAGCTTTGGAATCCGCAAACCCGGTGGTTTGACTTCATCAACGCCCAGGGGGAACGGGAGACCCGGTGGACGGTCCAGATGTTCTATCTGCTGGGCAGCGGCGTGCTGGACGAGGCAACGCAGGCGGGACTGGTGAGCCACCTCAATGACCGCGAGTTCCTCGGCGAGCACGGCCTGCACAGCCTCGCCAGGAACGACCCGGCCTATGACCCGGCGGATGTCGACAACGGCGGCCCGGGCGCGTGCACGTCGTTCCCGCCGAACATTGCGTTGCTGCTCGACCAGGCGGGATGTCCGCACGAGGCCAACGACTTGATGCGCCGTTGTGTCTGGTGGGGCAGCCGGCTGCCGTACTGGGGCGACTCGATATACGCCGACCGCGTGGATTACCGGCGCGACACACCCCTGCAATCGACCCTCGATGCCGTGGCCGTGGCCGGGTTTTTCATCTATGGCATGTTCGGTGTCGACCCGCAATTCGACGGCAGTGTGCTGGTGCATCCGAGACCGGCCGCGTGGGCGCCGCGCGCGGCCCTGCGGGGCGTCCGGATCCGGGATGCGGTCTTCGCTATCGAGCTCGGCGAGGGGGAGTTCAAGGTGCTCTCGGGCGGCCAGAGCCTCGCGGCGCCCATCGGACGCGGCATCCGCATTCAGAGGAACGGGTCCATCACCTTGCAATGACCGTGCATCGATCCATGGCGACGATCAGAATCTCGGCGGTCTGGTCCCGTGGATGGCTTCCCGGAGCGCGGCGGCGCCGCCGACGACCGGCAGGCGCAGCTTCGTGGCATCGAGATCCAGGGTCAGCTCGGTGCCGGGTGCCGGCCAGAGCGTGAAGTCACGATCGCTCGAGAAGATCATGAGGCCGATGCGTTTGCCGGCGGGGATGATCTGGTCGTCCGGCTGCAGGTCGAAGGTCAGCGGGTAGAAGCGGCCGGGCGTGAGCGGCGAGCCCGGTTTCCGGGAATGATAATCGCCGCCGCGCTTCAGGGATTGGTGGTTTTGGGGGTCGGCCCAGCCGCGTGTGATGATGTTGGCGGGGCCGATCGGTCCCTCGGTCCAGGGGAGGACGACCAGCCAGACCGAGAGGTTGGCGGCGGGCTTGTTCGCGGCGAGCTTCAAGGTGATCCGGGGTGTGCCGGAAAGATGCAGCGGCGTGCGCAGGGGGGCTGTTGCGTAGAGCAGTCGGTTCTCCGACCGTTCCGCCTTGGCGAGCTCGACGCCGCTGAACGCGACGTTGTCGACGAGTTTCTCCGCGCCTTGCGAGCGCGCGGTATTTGGGGCCAGGGTGCCGAGGGCGCTTCCGCCCATGCCCGGGCGCAGGGTCACCATGGCCGCGAGGGGATTGGGATAGTCCGGGTAAGGTGTGAGGGTTGGCGGCGCTCGTCGTTCGCGGTCGCGGCCGCGGCTGGATTCGCGGACGATCCACGCCTTCGGCCCCAGCTCGACCCGGTTGGACACGCCGTACAGGAAGCGGGTGAACCAGCGGTTCATCATTTCGAGCGGCGGATTGCCGCCATGGCCGCCTTGGTGGTAGTACATCAGGAGGGGGACCTTGCCCTTGAGGGCGTTGACGATCCGGACGCTGTGTTCCGGCACGACATTCCAGTCGTTGAAGGCGTGAGCCATGAGCACGGCGGCCCTGATGCCGCCGACCTGGGTCAGCAGGTCCCGCTCCGCCCAGAAGGCGTTGTAGTCGCCGTGCTGTCGGTCGTGTCCCTGGGCGAACAGCCCGTCGCGGTAGCGCTGGTTGCAGACCTCGCATCGGCCGGGCTCGCCGCTGTTGACGGCGTCGTAGAGGGAATCGATGTCTTCGCCGAGCCATCCGCCCGGGTGTCGGATCAGGCCATGACTGCGGTAGTAGTGGTAGTAGGACGTGTTCGGAGCGACCGGGATGATGGCCTCGAGGCCTTTGACGCCCGTGGTGGCTGCCGCCACGGCGAGGGTGCCATTGTAGGAAGTGCCGACCATGCCGACCTTGCCCGTGGACCAATCCGTCGCCGTGACTTCCTCGGTACCGTCCGGCGTCGTGAAGCCTCTGGCGCGGCCGTTCAGCCAATCGATCACGGCCTTGGGCGCCAGGCATTCCGGCGCGCCGCCGATCGTCACGCAGCCTTGGGAGCGGCCGGTGCCGGGCGCGTCGGAGTGGACGACGGCGAAGCCGCGGGGAACCCAGGTCTTGACCTCGCCGTCCGATACGTTGGTCCGGCTCGGGTTGTGGGGAACGTGCGGACGGGCCGTGCGCGGGGGGGGCGGTTCGCCCAGCTCCTGGCGGACGTCCCAGAGGATCTCCTTGTCCCCGGACATGCCGCCGAAGTAGGGCGAGGACTCGTAGACAACCGGGACCTTGAGTCCCTCGGTCGCGGTTTGTGCCGGACGGGTGACGTCGACAAAGACCCGATCCCGGCGGCCGTCGCCGTCCGAATCGAAGCATGTCTCGACCCAGAGCGACTGGCGGATCCACTCGGCCGGGTCGGCAAAAGCCGGCACGATCTGGGCCTGACCCTCCTTGAAGACGGGGTGGGCTGCCGGCGTTGGGGCGGGGAGCTCTGCCGCCAGCCCCGGCAGACCCGCCAGGAGCATGGCCAACGCACGATTCAAGATCCGGATGCCGGGCTGGAGGAACCGGCCATGGGCTTGCACAGGGTCCATCGACATGGCCCGACGCTGCGAGAGGGGCCGCCGAACGTCAAGGGGGCAATTGCGGTCGCTCCCCGGATCCTCGCTAGAGTCCTCGACTTGTGGAATATGCGGTCAACAGGTCAAGTTTGGTCCCTGCCGTTCCAACCCCAACCCCCCGCCGTCGAGGACTCTACATTAGCGAGGCGCGGAAGAGAGGATCCGAAGAGGCAGGAAGGCTTCATGGGATCGCGGACTTCGTTAGGCCTGAGGCCGGCGCCTCGCTAGCCCTGGCCGCATATTTGTGGTAGAGAAGAAGGCACTGACATGCATGCGAAGGACCTGCTGCGGCTGGGCGTGCCGTCGGGCGAAGCCACCCGGCGGGCGACGGATTTTGTTTGTCGGTTCATCCTGGCTGGCGGGGACAAGTTGCGTCTGGCGGCCGAGGTCCAGGCCGTTGTTGCCGACCCTGCTGGATTCATCGATGACCCGTTGCGGGGGGAGTTCGCGAAGGCGCTGCTGAAGGCGCCGCCGCCGCCCCGTGCCGAGCCGGTGCCGCACCGGCAATGGGGCGTGGGGTTGGAGGCGGAAGCGGTGCTACAGATGGAAAGGGCGTGTCGGCTGCCGGTGGCGCTGGCGGGGGCGCTGATGCCGGACGCTCACGTTGGCTATGGTCTGCCGATTGGCGGGGTGCTGGCCACGGACAACGCGGTGATCCCCTACGCCGTGGGCGTGGACATTGCCTGTCGCATGAAGATGACGGTGCTCGACATCCCGCTGGACCATCTCGAGCGCAGGCAGGACCGCCTCACGCGCGCCATCGAGGCCGAGACGCGCTTCGGCGTCGGGTCTGCCTTCAAGCACCGGCGCACGCATGCGGTGATGGACGCGGACTGGTCGGTGAGCCCGGTGACGCGACAGCACAAGGACAAGGCCTGGGCGCAGCTGGGCACCAGCGGCAGCGGGAATCACTTCGTCGAGTTCGGTCTGTTCACCGCCCACGGCCCGATCCCGGGTGCGGGTGGGGCCGGCGAGTTGCCGGCGGGGACCTACGTGGCGCTGCTGTCGCACAGCGGCAGTCGCGGCACGGGGGCGGCGGTGTGTGATTACTACAGCCAGCGGGCGATCAGCGGGCTGCCGGAACTTCCGAAGGAACTAAAGCGGCTGGCGTGGCTGTCTCTGGACTCGCCGGAAGGGCGGGAGTATTGGCAGGCGATGGCGTTGATGGGGCAATACGCGGCGGCGAATCACGCGTGCATCCACGCGCACATCGCGTCTCACCTTGGCGCCGAGGTGCTGCTTGATCTCGAGAATCATCACAACTTCGCCTGGCGCGAGCGGCACGTCATCGGGGGGCTCGAGCGGGAGGTGATCGTGCATCGCAAGGGTGCGACTCCGGCGGGGGCGGGGGTGCTCGGGATCATTCCCGGGTCGATGGCGGCGCCGGGGTTTGTGGTGTGCGGCAAGGGCAATGCTGCGTCGTTGAACTCGGCATCTCATGGGGCCGGCCGTGTGATGAGCCGCGCGCAGGCGAACCAGACATTCCACTGGAAGGCGGTGAACGCGTACTTGCGGGACCGGGGCGTGACCTTGATATCGGCCGGGCTGGATGAAGCGCCGATGGTCTACAAGAACATCCGGGAAGTCATGGCGGCGCAGAGCGACCTGGTGACCATCCTCGGGCAGTTCGATCCGCGGCTCGTGAAGATGGCGCCGCCGGGCGAACGCGCGGAGGACTGAGGGCCGCCTGTCAACGCCCAGCCGGTGCCGCTCATTGCTCAACCCATGCGGGCTGGAAATGCAACACCGCGCCCAAGCGAAGGCGGGGGGGAAAGACGGCGCCGTGTCTGGACGAGCGTGCGTGTCCCGGGTGCGCTTCACCCCCTCTTCCTGCAGTCAGAGCGCGGTTTTGCTTTCTGGCCGGCATAGGACGAAACTCGAGTTATTCGCTTGGCAATTATCCGCCAAGGGCGTGAAATATGCCGGCCAGACACCATGAACCGTTTCTTGGCTGTTCTCCTGCCACTCGCCCTGTCGGCATGTCCGGGCCGGGCTTCTGACTTGGTCCTTTGGTACCGGGAACCCGGCGATCCCGGGAAGCTGCTCGAGGAAGCGTTGCCGCTGGGCAATGGGCGCATGGGCTGCCTGCTTACGGGCGGCGTCGCCCGCGAGCGGATCCAGTTCAACGAGCAGAGCCTCTGGTCGGGCGACAACAACTGGGATGGCAAGTACGAGTGCGGCGATCACGGGTTCGGCGCCTACCGGACGTTCGGGGATGTGCTGATTCTGTGGAGTGCCGGGGATGAGGCGCAAGGGGGCGGCCCGCCAGCCGGCTTGGCCGATGGCGGTCCGCTTCCGGCCGACTATCGTCGCGAGCTGGACATCGAGACCGGGATTCACCGGACCACCTTCAGCCAGGGCGGTGTGACGTACAGGCGCGAGGCCTTTGCCAGCCACCCCGACCAGGTGATGGTCTTTCATTACACGGCGAGCAAGCCGGGCATGCTCTCCGGCAGGGTCAGCCTGAAATCGGGGCAGGGAGCCAAGGCGCGTGCGACCGAAGAGGGTCTGTCGTTTGCGGGCGAGATGCCCAACGCGCTCCGACACGCTGGCGCGCTTCGGCTGCGGCACGCGGGGGGCGCGGTCACGGTGGATGGCGAGGAGTTGGTCTTCAACCGCTGCGACGACGTGACCTTGTTGCTGAATGCCCGGACCGACTACAAGCCGGACTACGGCTCCGGCTGGCGCGGCGACGATCCGTGGCCGCGGCTCACGAAGGAGCTGGCGGCGGCGCAGGCCAAGTCCTACGACGTCCTGCGGAGCGCGCACTGCCGCGATCTGTCCGGGCTGGTGGGCCGGGTCATGGTGGACCTTGGCGCCACGGTGCCGGAGGTTCGGGCGCTGCCCACGGACGCCCGCCTGAAGCGCTATGGCACCGGCCAGGCCGATCCCGATCTCGAGGAGACGATGTTCCACTATGGGCGCTACCTGCTGGCGAGCTGTTCGCGTCCGGGCGGCCTGCCGGCGAACCTGCAAGGGCTATGGAACGACAGCAACAACCCGCCCTGGGCCAGCGACTATCACAACAACATCAACGTCCAGATGAACTACTGGGGCGCCGAATCGACCCACCTGTCAGAGTGTCATCGGCCGCTGATCGACTTTGTCGTGGCGGCCCGGGAGCCGTGTCGCATCGCCACGCGCAAGGCCTTTGGCGAGAAGACCCGCGGCTGGACCGCCCGCACGAGCCAGAGCATCTTCGGGGGCAACGGCTGGGAATGGAACATCCCGGCGAGCGCCTGGTACGCCCTGCATGTCTACGAGCACTGGGCGTTCACGCAGGACCGGGAGTACCTGGCCAACGTGGCGTATCCGGTCGTCAAGGAGATTTGCCAGTACTGGGAGGATCGGCTCAAGCGGTTGCCGGACGGCACTCTGGTCGCTCCGAATGGTTGGTCGCCGGAGCACGGTCCGCGCGAGGACGGCGTGATGCATGACCAGCAGCTGATCTGGGATCTGTTCGAGAACTACCTTGATCTTGCCGGGGCGCTCGGCGCCGATGCCGATTACCGGACGAGGATTGCCGATCTGCAGGCGCATCTGGCTCCCAACCGGATCGGCCGATGGGGCCAGCTCCAGGAATGGCAGGCGGACCGGGACGAGCCGGACAACACCCACCGTCACACGTCGCATCTGTTCGCCGTCTATCCCGGCCGGCAGATCAGCCCTGCGCGGACGCCGGACTTTGCCCGGGCGGCGGCGGTCTCGCTCAAGGCGCGGAGCAACGATCGCGGCGACAAACCGTTCGGGGTGGAGACGACTGTCGGCGACAGCCGGCGCTCGTGGACCTGGCCCTGGCGGGCCGCGGTGTGGGCGAGGCTGGGGGAGGGCGAGCGGGCGGGGATCATGGTGCGCGGACTGCTCACCTACAACACCCTCGGCAATCTCTTCTGCAACCATCCGCCGTTCCAGATGGACGGGAACTTCGGCCTTACTGGCGCCATGGCCGAGATGCTGCTCCAGTCCCATGCCGGGGAGATCGCGGTGATTCCGGCGATTCCCAAGGGCTGGGCGGCGGGCGGCTCTTTCAAGGGGCTCAAGGCCCGCGGCAACTTCACGGTCGACGCCGCCTGGAAAGACGGCAAGGTCCTCGAGGTCAGCATCCGTTCGACATCCCCGCGAGCGGTCAAGGTCCGCGTCAACGGCGAAGTCCGCACGATCGAAGCGGGCCGGGAATAGCAGTCCGGAAGAGTGGCGGTCCCGCTGCTGCTGAGACCGTCGGCGGTGGCGCGCTGGGGATCGCGGGCGCGTGTTCCGACCGCACCGGCGCACTCCTGACCCTCGGGTCGTCGCACCCCGGATCCGGGTCCCTCTACACTCTTGCAGATAGGCAGTGAAGATGCTGGAGCGTAGAAACAACGGCTTTGTCGAGAGCACGCTCGCGCTCGGCCCGCAGACACCCCCGGTGATCCTGGTCGACGACCCGGCTTTCGGGATCAAGTCCGGCCGGTTTGGATTCGACGTCACGGCTGCCCCGGGCGAGCTCGTGGTCATTGAGGGTTCGATGGATTTCCTGGCCTGGGTGCCTCTTCAAACCAGCACGGCGGGGACTGAGCCCGTGCATTTCAGCGATCCTGACACCGGGGCGGTTGGATGGCGTTTCTACCACGCCCGAGTGGGGCCATGAGCGGCGGGCGTGTCGTCCCGTTATTCATCACCGAGGACATGAAGCTGACGGAGGAAGTCCCCGGCGCCTGAGTCCCGCCTTTTCGTAGACGGCGTCGATCACCTGCAGGTTGGCGATCGCGTCCGCGGCGTTGGTCATGATGCCGCCCCCGGTCCGGAGCGCCTCGACGAAGGCCTGCAATTGGTAGGTGAAAGTCGACTCCCGAGGCATGGGTTCCCTGCGAACCGAGGAACCCCGGCGCACCGTCAGCCGGTGGTACAGGTGGGGGTGGAAGGGGCCGCTGACCCGCAGTTCGCCCTCGGTACCCTGAACCGCCGCCCGGGAGCGGAGGGGAACCAGCGAGAACAGGGAACAGACCATGCGCCCCGTGCGGCCGCCGGGGAACGCGAATTCGGCATCCATGAACCGATCGACCTGCGGCGACGAAAGCCGCGCGCGGGCGCGGACCACGGCAGGCTCCGCGCCGCTCAGGTAGCGGAGGAGGTTGATGGTGTAACAGCCAAGGTCCATGGTCGCTCCGCCGCCGAGGTCATAGCGGTAGCGGATATTGCCCGGGAAAATGACGGGGACGCAGAAATGCGCTTCGAGGTGGCGGATGGTCCCCAGTTCGCCGGAATCGACGATGGCCTTGAGGCGGGAGGCGAGCGGGTGGTAGCGGTAGTGGAAGGCCTCGGCCAGCGTGCGGCCGGTGCGGGCGGCAACGGCGGCCATGCGCCTGGCTTCATCGGCGTTCGAAGCCAGGGGCTTTTCGCAGAGCACGTGCTTGCCGGCCTCGAGCGCCCGGGTCGACCATTCCGCGTGCAGGCTGTTGGGCAGAGGGATGTACACGGCATCCAGGTCGGGGTCCTGGATCAGGCCCTGGTAGGTGTCGTGAACCCGGGGGATGCCGTGGCGTTGGGCAAAAGCCCGGGCCCGGGCCGGATCACGGGCGGCGACCGCAAGCACCTGCACTCCGGGCAGTTTCTGCGCGGGCCGGATGAGGGCCGGGGGCGCGATGCGGGCAGCGCCCAGCAGACCGATTCGCACTTCCGTGTTCACGTTCATTTTTGGGACCCACCGCGGGCGCGCCGGATCGGTTGTCATTGTCCGCCCAGGCCCCGGGGCTCTCGCAAGGGAGGATAGGGGTCTTGGCGAGGGATACACGAGGAAACGTCAAGGGCGCTGCGCGAGACCTGCGAGACTGCTGACCGACTGGGGGCTCCTGCTTGTGAAGGTCCCGTAGAAGCAGAAATCGGTGCGTCGGTAGTCGGCAAGTGGTAAGCGTTGGCAGGCTGAGAGGTTGTGTGCTCTTGTCCCTTGGCGCTTGCCCCCTTCCACCTGCCGCGGTCACCGCCCGCGGCTACCGCCGCACCGGCGCACCGGCTTGAGGGGCCTTGCATTGACTTCGCGGGGGAGAGCGCCTATTCGGGAGGCATGACATCCCTGGCACGACGGATCCGGTGTGGGGCGGGCTTGCTGGCGGTGGTGTGGGTGGGCGGCGCGCTGGCCGCAACGCCGGCGATCCACCCTTTTGTGGCGGCGAAGCCGGTCTGGCCTGAAGGCCGCGAGAAGGAGAAGAACTTATGGGTTGGGTTCCGGGCCGGTTTCACGGTACCGGCCGATCGCAAGGTTCACCTGCGAGCGACCGGGTCGACGTTGTACCGCGTGTTTCTCAATGGCGAGTTTCTCGGGCATGGTCCGGCGCGGGGCCCGCACGGGTTTTATCGGGTGGACGAATGGGACATGACGCCGCGTCTGCATCCGGGGCTCAACGTGGTGGCGTTCGAGGTGGCGGGCTACAACGCGAACAGCTACTACGTGTTGGATCAGCCGTCGTTTCTCCAGGCGGAGGTCGAGGCTGGGGGCGAGGTGCTGGCGGCCACCGGGGTGGCGGGGCGGTCCTTCGAGGCGGCGGTGTTGCCGGAGCGGGTGCAGAAGGTGCAGCGCTATAGTTTTCAGCGGCCGTTCTCGGAAGTCTACCGGTTCACGGCCGGCCACGATCGCTGGCGTGCGGATCTCACCTCGGCCCTGGCGACGGCGGTGTGCGCGGTTCAAGCCCCGAAAGGGCTGCTGGGGCGCGGCGTGGCGTTTGCGGACTTCACCGTGCGGCAGCCCTCGTGGTGCGTTTCTCGGGGCGACCTCGAGACGGGCGTGAAGGTGGATCAGCCGTGGAAGGACCGCTCGCTGACGGGGGTGGGGCCGAAGCTGGGCGGGTATCCGGAAAGCGAGCTCGCGACGATTCCCTCGATGGAACTGCAGACCATTCGAAACAGCAGTCGGAGGGCCGTGGACGCTCCGTGGGTTGCGGGCCGGTCCTTTCCGCTGAAGGCGGGTGGGTACGAGATTGTGGACTTCGGATGCAACCTCACCGGATTCGTTGGGGCGACGATTCACTGCCGGAGCCGGGCCCGGCTGTTTCTGACCTTTGACGAGATCCTGGTCGGGGGCGACGTCGATTTCAAGCGGCTCGGGTGCGTCAACATCATCGCGTGCGACTTGGGGCCGGGGAGGCACGAGATCGAGTCCTTCGAGCCTTACACGCTGCGGTACCTGAAGCTGATGGCGCTCGAGGGGGAATGCGAGGTCGAGCGTTTGTGGCTGCGGGAGTATGCGGACAGCAGCAGCGCGTCGGCGCAATTTGCGGCGAGCGATGAGCGTTTCAACCGGCTGTTTGCCGCGGGGCGCGAGACGTTCCGGCAAAATGCGATCGACGTGTTCATGGACTGTCCCTCACGCGAGCGGGCCGGGTGGCTTTGCGACAGCTTCTTCACGGCGCGCACGGCGTTCGACCTGTGCGGGGAGACGCGGATCGAGCGCAATTTCCTCGAGAACTATCTGCTTGCGGAGCGGTTCGAGCACCTGCCGGAGGGGATGTTGCCGATGTGCTATCCGGCGGACCACAACGACGGGGTGTTCATTCCCAACTGGTCGCTCTGGTTTGTGGTCGAGCTCGAGGAGTATCTGGCCCGGAGCGGGGATCGCGAGCTGGTGGCGGCGCTCGAACCGCGGGTGCTGCGCCTGTTCGATTACTTCAGGAAGTTCCGCAACGCTGACGGTCTGCTTGAGAAGCTCGAGAGCTGGGTGTTCGTCGAGTGGTCCAAGGCCAACGAGTTTGTGCAGGAGGTCAATTACCCGTCGAACATGCTGTTTGCGCGGGCGCTGGCGGCGGCGGGCCGGCTCTATGGGCGGCCGGATCTGACCGAGGACGCCGGGCGGATTCGCGAGGTGATCCGGCAGCAGTCCTTCGACGGCGAGTTTTTCGTGGACAACGCGAACCGGAGCGGCAGCGCGCTGAAGGCGACGCGCAACCGGTCGGAGGTCTGCCAGTACTTCGCCTTCTTCTTCGATGTGGCGACGCCGGAGACGCACCCCAAGCTCTGGCAGGTGTTGACCCGGGAGTTCGGCCCGCAACGGAAGCAGACGCGGGCCCATCCCGGGGTGCACCCGGCGAACGCCTTTGTCGGCAACGTGCTGCGGCTGGAGTTGCTTTCCCGGTATGGACTCTGCCAGCAGCTGCTGGACGAGTCGCTGGCCTACCAGCTTTACATGGTCGAACAGACCGGGACGCTCTGGGAGAATGACGGCGCGTACGCGAGCTGCAACCACGGGTTTGCCTCGCACGGCGGCGTGCACTTGCTGTATCGGGACGTGCTGGGGCTGCACCGCGTGGATCCGGTCAACCGGTTGGTGCGGGTCCGGTTCACCGACTTGAAGCTGGACTGGTGCGAAGGCTGGGTGCCGACGCCGGACGGGCCGGTGTCCCTGCGGTGGCGCAAGGCGGGCGGCGCCTTGCGGTACCATGTGGTGGCGCCCGCAGGGTACACGATCGAGGTGGACAACCGGAGCGGGCTCGACGGCGTCCGGCAGCCATAGCGAGGCGCACCTCAGACCCAGTGGAGTCCTCAGACTCAGGAAGACCCTGCTGTGCTTGCCCACCGTCTCTTCCGCGCCTCGCTAATGTAGAGTCCTCGACGGAAGGAGGGAAGGCCTGTAACAGCAGGGACCCAACTTGACCTGTTGACCCCATGCTTGACAAGTCGAGGACTCTAGCCGAGGTCTTGAAGCAGCAGGCGGGTGCTGATGCGGGCGGACTCGAAGATGACCGGCAATCCGCTGCCGGGGTGGGTGCCGCCGCCGACGAGGTACATGCGGTCGAACTCCTCGAAGCGGTTGCGGGGTCGGAGATGGAGCATCTGGGAGAAGCTGTGGGCGAGGTTGAACGTGGCGCCGCGGAAGACATCCACCTGCTGCTCCCAATCCGCCGGGGTGATGATGCGTTCGAAGCGGATCCGGCGTTCGATATCGGTCAGGCCCAGCTTCGCGAGCTGCCGGATGGCCACCTCGCGATAGCGGGTCCGTTCCCGGCTCCAGTCGACGTTCGGGTGCTGATGCGTCACGGGGAGGAGGACGTAAAGGGCGCTGTGGTCCGGCGGGGCGAGGGTGGCGTCCGTGCGCACGGGGTTTTCGACATAGAACGAGGGGTCTTCGGACAAGACGTGCCGGCGTTCGATGTCCTCGAGGTTCCGGCGGTAATCGGCGGCGACGTAGATATTATGGTGGGCGAGGGAATCGAAGCGTCCTTCGACGCCGAGGTAGAGCATGAAGGTCGAGCAGGAGTAGCTCTTTCGGGCGAGGGTGGCGTCGTCCCAGCGGCGGCGGAGGGCGTTGGGCACGAGGCGGGACATGGCGTGGGCGAAGTCGGCGTTCACGACCACGGCATCCGCACCAAGGTCGCCTTGGGCGGTCCGGACTCCGACGGCGCGCCGGCGATCGAACAGGATTTCCTCGACCGGCGTCTCGAGGCGCAGGGTCACGCCGAGGTTCTGGGCGATGCGCGCCATGCCGCGGGTGAGGGCGTTGCAGCCGCCGGTGGGATGCCAGATCCCGTGTTCGTATTCGAGAAAGGAGAGGATCGAGAAGAGGCTCGGACAGCGGAAGGGGGACATGCCGAGGTACTTGGACTGGAAGGTGAACGCCAGTTGCAGGCGGGGGTCCTTGAAGTAGCTCGCGAGTTCCGCGTGGAGCGACGTCCACGGCTTGAGGTAGGGGAGCACGGCGAGCAACCGGGCGCTCATGAGACTGGTCCAGCTCGGGAACGGCGTCTGCAGGCAGGGGGCGAACTTCTCGAGTTTGACCCGGTTATCGGTCATGAACTGCCGGAACCGGGGGGCGTCCGGCGGCGAGAGCTTGGCGATTTCGGCCACCATGCGCTCGACATCGGGCGTCGCGTTCAACTCGCCGCCCGCTCCGAAGACCAGTCGGTATTGCGGATCGAGCTTGGTCATCGGGATTTCCCGGAAGAGATCGAGGCCGACCTCCTGGAAGATCTCCTGCAAGATCTGGGGGTAGAGGAAGAACGTGGGGCCGAGATCGAACCGGTAGCCATTCCCCTCGATGGCCGAGGTGCGGCCACCGACGCGCGGTTGTTTCTCGACCACGGTGACCTCGAGACCGGCCTTGGCCAACAGGAGGGCGGCGGCCAGGCCACCCGGGCCGGCACCGACGATGACGACGCGTCTTGGCATGTCCCCTTCATAAGGCGAGTGGGGAACATTCGCAAGCCGACACTGCAACGCCGGCTTGCGGAGCGGGGGGCGGGAGGGCATTGTGGGAGCCAATGCAATTCCCGAAGGCGCGAACGCGGCCGGAATCGAATCCCGGAGCGTTCTTCCGTGGTCCGGGGCGGTGTCGGGGGCGAACCGGGAACGCAAAGCGCAGGCAGGCATGAGCACGAAGCGAATCATTGTGATTGGCGCCGGGTTGGGCGGCCTATCGGCGGCCATCTCGCTGGCGCAGGCGGGGTACGCGGTCGAGGTGTTCGAGAAGAACCGGCGGATCGGGGGCAAGCTCAACGTGCTGCAGGAGGGGGGCTACAGCTTTGATCTGGGCCCGTCGATCCTCACCCTGCCGCACTTGTTCGAGCGGCTTTTCGAGCGCTCCGGCAAGCGGATGCGGGACTACGTTTCGATACGGCCCCTGCGGCCGCACTGGCGCAATTTCTTTGAGGACGGCACGGTGGTGGACCTGTATCCGGAGCCGGACCGGATGGCGGCCGAAGCGCGCAAGGTCGGGGAGGACCCGGAGGCGGTGCGGCGTTTTCTCGAGTATGCCGGGGGGCTCTACGACCTGGTGACCGCCGGTTATTTCGAGCAGGGGTTGGACACCGCGGGCGAGTTCAGGCGGTTTTACGGGCTTGGGCAATTCCCGAAGTTCGACCTGTTCCGGACCATGCACGGCGGGGCGAAGCGGTATCTGAAGACCCGGGCGATGCAGGACATTTTTGATTACTTCATCAAGTATGTCGGGTCCTCGGCCTACCACGCTCCGGCGTTCATGAACTGCCTGCCGACGATCCAGTTCCGGCACGACCTGTGGTATGTGGACGGCGGTTTGTATCATCTGGCGATTGCCCTGGGTCGGCTCATGGAGGAGCTGGGCGTCGCGGTGCACCTCGATTGCGAGGTCACGGAGATCCGGAAGGAAGCCGGGCGGGTGGCCGGCGTGGTCACCCGCGACGGCGGGGTGCATGCTGCGGACATCCTCGTCTCGAACATGGAGGTGGTGCCGGCCTACGAACGGCTTTTGCGCGAGGACGCGTCGTTTCTGCGGTCGCTGTCGCGGTTCGAGCCCGCCTGTTCGGGGCTGGTGCTCGAGCTGGGCCTGGACTGCCAGTACCCGCAGTTGGCGCATCACAACTTCCTGTTCTCGGGGGACCAGCGCCGGCATTTTCACACCGTCTTTCGCAAGCGGGAGCTGCCGCCCGACCCGACCCTCTACCTGGTGGCCGCCTCGCGGACGGACCCGACGGTTGCGCCGGCGGGTTGTGACTGCCTGAAGGTCCTGCCGCACATCCCGTACATCGATGACGAGCATCCGCTGACGCGGGAGGACTATCTCGAGTTCAAGGAGCGGGTGATGGACAAGCTCGAGCGGATGGGGCTGAAGGCGCTGCGGCGGCACGTGGTGTTCGAGCATTGCTGGACGCCGCTCGATATCCGGGAGCAGTACTACTCGAACCGCGGGGCGATCTATGGCGTGGTCTGCGACCGGTTCAAGAACCTCGCCTTCAAGGCGCCGAAGCAGAGCACGAAGTACCCGAACCTCTTCTTCGTGGGCGGTTCGGTGAACCCCGGGGGCGGCATGCCGATGGTGGTCTTGTGCGGGCAGAACGTGGCCCGGAAGATCGTCGCGTGGGACCGGTGTTGATCGCCGGTTGACCGGGTCTGTAACCTTTGGGTTGCAGGCGGCTCGGCAGTGTGTGTGCCTTTCAGAAAGGCGCGCGACTTATTAGCCAGCAAGCTGAGCATGATTATGACACCGGACCCGTCCGAAACCGCATCCACCGTGAGCATTCCATTGATTGGCGAGACTGCGCCCGCGTTCAAGGCGCACACCACCCAGGGCCCCATCGAGTTCCCGAAGGATTATCAGGGGAAATGGGTGATTCTCTTCAGTCACCCGGCGGATTTCACGCCGGTATGCACGACGGAATTCATGACCTTTGCGGCGATGATGCCGGAGTTCAAGGCATTGAACTGCGAGCTGATCGGTCTTTCGATCGACAGCCATTACGCGCACATCGCGTGGCTGCGGACGATCAAGGAGAAGATCCGCTACAAGAACCTGGCCGACATCGAGGTGACGTTCCCGCTGATTTCGGACGTGAAGATGGAGGTGGCGAAGGCCTACGGGATGGTGCAACCCGGCGCCAGCAGCACGGAAGCCGTGCGGGCGGTGTTCATCATTGATCCCCAGGCCAGGATTCGCGCCGTGCTCTATTACCCCCTCTCGAACGGGCGGAACATTCCCGAGGTCAAGCGCCTGCTGATCGCCCTGCAGACGAGCGATCAACACGGCTGCGCCACGCCTGCCGACTGGCAGCCCGGCGACGACGTCATCGTCCCGCCGCCGGGTTCCTGCGGCACCGCGAAGGAGCGGGTCGAGAAGCCGGATGCGGGCGCCTACGCGCTGGATTGGTTCATGACATTCAAGAAGCTGCCCAAGGAGAAGCTCAACCTGCCGTCGATGGGGCCCTAGAGTCCTCGACTTGTGGAATATGTGGCAAACAGGTCAAGTTTGGCCCCTGCCGTTCCAAACCCGACCCCCGGCCTCCGAGGACTCTACATTAGCGAGGCGCAGGAGAGAGGGTTCGAAGAGGCAGTGATGCTTCATGGGATCGCTGTCTTGGATTGGTCTGAGGCAGCGCCTCGCTAGGGATCATGACCGGCGCGCTGACTCCCCGCTGGTCACGACCCTCGCGCGCGGTTCACGCGGGTTGCGGAGTCGAGGGTTGGCGGGCATCCCCGACATCCGCGGCGGGGGGCGGCGGGCGATCGTCGCGGCGGTTTCCTCCGAATGCCGCGTAGAGCACGGGCAGCAGCACCAGGGTGAGGAAGGTCGAGCTGAGGATGCCGCCGATGACCACGGTGGCGAGGGGGCGCTGGACCTCGGCGCCGGGGCCGGTGGCGAGGGCCATGGGCACGAAGCCCAGGCTGGCGACGAACGCGGTCATCAGGACCGGCCGCAGCCGGGCCATGGCGCCCTCGAAGGCGGCCTGGCGCAACGAGCGTCCTTGTTCGCGCAGCTCATTGAAGGTGCTGATCATGACGACGCCGTTGAGCACGGCCACGCCGCTGAGGGCGATGAAGCCGACCGCGGCGGTGATGGAGAAGGGCATGTCCCGGGCGTAGAGCGCCAGCACGCCGCCGGTGATCGCGAGCGGGACGCACGTGTAGATGAGGAACGCGTGCCGGAGGCTGCCGAACGCGACGAAGATGAGCAGGAAGATCAGGATGAGGGCGGCGGGGACGACGATGGCGAGCCGGAGGCGCGCTTCCTGGAGGTTCTTGAACTGGCCGCCGAACTCGTAGGTGTAGCCGTCAGGGAACGAAATCTGCTCCCGGATTCGGGCTTCGGCGTCCTGGACGAAGCCTTCGACGTCGCGGTCGCGGAGATTGACCATGAGGGCGACGCGACGGTGTCCTTCCTCGCGGACGATGGGATCGACGCTGGCGACGGTGCGGAACTCGGCCACCTTGTCGAGCGGGACGAGTCCGTGTTCGCCGACGCGGATGGGCAGGGCCCGGATCTCCTCGAGGCGTTCCCGGAGGCTGCCCGCGAGGCGGACGACGACGGCGTTCCGGCGGTTGCCCTGGTAGAGGAGGCCGACGGTTTGGCCGGCGAGCGCGGTGGCGATGGTGCGGTTGACATCGGCGGCGTGGAGGTTGTGGCGGCGCAGGGCCTCGCGATCGAGGAGGATCTCGAGCACGGGAGCGCGCCCCTGGGCTTCGAACTCGACCTCGCCCGCGCCCGGCACCTGGTCGAGGAGGACCTTGGCCCGGGCGGCCAACTGCTCGAGCACGTCGTAATCCGGGCCGGTGATTTTCACGGCCAGGTCCGAGCGGACGCCTTCGAGCAGCTCGTTGAAGCGCATCTCGATGGGTTGGGCGAAGAGGAAGGACTGGTCGGGGAGCTCCCGGGCGATCTCCTGTTCGAGGACCGCGGCCAGGGCCGACTTCGAGATGGGTTTGCCGTTGACCTTGCGCCATTGATCACGGGGCTTGTAGAAGATGTAGAGGTCGTTCTGGCTGGGCGGCATGGGGTCGGTGGCCACTTCGCTCGTGCCGAGCCGGCAGAAGACGCGGTCGACCTCGGGGATCTTGAGGAGGAGCTTCTCGGTCGCCTGTTCCATGGCGAGGGAGGCGTCGAGGTTCATGCTGTTCGTGCGGTAGACCATGACGGTGTGGGAGCCTTCGTCGAGTTTCGGGACGAACTCGGCGCCCAGGCCGAGGAAGGCGAGCACGGAGAGGGCGGTCCAGAGGACGGTACTGACCGCGATGAGCCAGGGCCGGGCGAGGACGAGGCGCAGGGAAGGAGCGTAGGCGCGCTTGAAGAGGCGCATCAGGACGTTGTCGTCCTCGCTGACCCGACCGCCGAGCAGCGTGGCGCAAAGGACGGGCATGAGGGTCAGCGCGAGCACGAGCGCTCCGCCGAGAGCCAGCATCACCGTGATCGCCATGGGATGGAACATTTTGCCTTCGATGCCGGTCAGGGCGAGGATGGGGACGTAGACCAGCGTGATGATCAGGACGCCGAAGAACATCGGGTTGGCGACCTGCCGGCTCGCGGCGCCGACGGCGTCAAGCCGCTCCGCCGGCGTGAGGGGCCGGCCCAGGGCCTTCTGGCGCTCGCCCAGGCGCCGGACGATGTTCTCGACCATGACCACCGCGCCGTCGATGATCAGGCCGAAGTCGACGGCGCCCAGGCTCATCAGGTTGCCGGAAACCCCCAGCCGGACCATGCCGGTCAGGGCGAACAGGAACGAGAGCGGGATGGCGGCGGAGACGATCAGCGCGGCGCGCCAGTTCCCCAGCATGAGGAGGAGGACGCCGATGACGAGGATGGCGCCCTCGAACAGGTTCTTCTTGACGGTGGCGACGGTGCGGTCGACGAGATCGGCCCGATCGTACTGGGTGCGGAGCTCGATGCCCGGGGGGAGGCGCGAGGCGATCTCGCGCAGGCGGGCGCCGAAGCGTTTGGCGACGATCCGGCTGTTCTCGCCCGCGAGCATCATGGCGGTGCCGAGGACCGTTTCCTCGCCGTTCTCGGTTGCGGCTCCGGTGCGGAAGCGGGAGCCGATGGCGACGTCGGCGACGTCGCGGACGAGGATTGGCTGGACGCCGGCGGCGAACTTGAGGGGCAGCCCGGCGATTTCCTCGGCATTGCGGACGCGGCCCACGGTGCGGACGGTGAGCTGGTTCACGCCGCTGTGGATCACGCCGCCGCCGGTGTTTTCGACGTTCTCGCCCACGACGCGGGCCAGCTCGTCGAACGTGAGCCCGGTGCGTTCGAGGTCGCGCGGGCGCGGGTGGATGAGGATCTGCTTTTCGTAGCCGCCGCTGGCGTTGATCTCGGCGATGCCGGGCGTCGTGCGCAGGAGGGGTTTGATGGTGAACTCGTGCAGCTCGCGCAGCTCGCGCAACTGATCAATGCGATCCGCGGGACGGTTCGTGGCCCCCTCGCGCCAGGCGACGGTGTAGTAGTAGATCTCGCCCAGGCCGGTGCTGATCGGGGCGAGCTTGGGGGTGAGGCCGGGCGGGAGCCGATCGGCCGCCGCCTGGAGACGCTCGGCCACGAGCTGGCGGGCCCGGTAGAGATCCGAGCCGTCGCGGAAGATCAGCGTGACCTGGGACAGTCCGAACTTGGTCAGCGACCGCATCTCCTCGACGCCCTGGATGCCGGCCAGCTCCATTTCGAGCGGGATGGTCACCGCCTGTTCGCTCTCCTCCGGGGCGAGGGCGGGCACTTCGGTGTTGACCTGGACCTGGGGGCTGGTGATGTCGGGCACGGCGTCGATCGGCAGATTGAGGGCCGACCAGAGCCCGAGGGCGAGGGAGACGGTCGCGACGAGCAGAAGGAAGGGGCGCTGGCGGAGCGACGCGTCGATGAGCCGGTGGAGCATGGTGCGTCCTCTTAGGGTGCGGTCAGGGGATCGAGCGGGCCGCCGGCGAGCACTTCGAGCTGGCGCCGGTGTTCGAGGGCCTGGTGACGGGCTTCGAGCAGGGCCTCGAGGGCGTCCAGGTACTTGAGCTGCATCTCGACGTACGTGGTGACGGGCACCGCGCCCAGGCGGAAATGCCGGTCTGCGAGCTCGGCAGCCTCGCGGAACCGGGCCGGCGCGTCAGCGCGCCAGTCGGCCATCTCCCGGAGCAGGGATTCGAGGGCGAGGGCATGTCCCGTCACCTGGCGTTCGATCTCGCGCTGCGCGGCCCGGAGGGCCGCCTCGGCCTGCTGTTCGCGGGCGAGTGCGGCATCGACACTGCCGCGGTTCTGGTGCCAGAGCGGGAGGGGGAGGCTGACGCCGACGCCGACGATGCGTTGTTCGTCATTGGCTTTTTCGGCGGCGTAGAACGGCGCGACGGTGACTTTCGGATAGCGTTCATTGCGGGCGAGGCTGACCTGGAATCCCTGCTGGACGAGCTCGGCCTGGCGCATGCGGAGCTCGAAGTTGTTGGTGGCCGACCTTTCGAGGAGGGTGGCGAGAGGCGGGGCGGCTGTGGGCAATCCGGGGTCGCCGGTCACCCGGAGCGGGGATCCAGCCGGCGCTCCGCGGAGCAGATTGAGCTCGAGGAGGGCGGATTGGAGATCGCGGGAGGCCTCGGCGCTCCGGCGCTGGAGGGTGATGGCGTTGGCCTCGATGATCCGCTGATCCAGCATGGGGGTGACACCGGCCGGTTCGCGCTGGACGAGCACTTCGAGGAGGGAGCGCAGCCGCCGCGCGACCTCGTCTGTGGCGTCGAGTCGCTGTTGGGCGGCGAGGGCTTCGTGGGCCCGGGCTCGGGCTCGGGCGGCCAGGGTGGCCTGGAAATGGGCGAGCCCGAGTTCGGCCAGCTCGACCTGCTGATTGGCGATGGCTTTGCGGAGGGCGATCCGGCCCGGGTACTCGAACGCTTGGGCCACGGAGACGGACCAGGCGACACCGTCGCCCAGGGTGCCGCCGCCCCGTTCCCAGACGCGCTTGCTGCCGAGGTCGGCGGAGAGCTCGGGGTTGTTCCATTGGGCTGCGGTGCGCCGGCCGGCCCGGGCGGCGGCGATCTCCGCGCGGTAGAAGTCCAGCTCGAGGTTCTTGCGGACCACCTCGTCCACGACGGCATTCACGGACATTGATGCCGGGGACGGGTTCGGGTCGGGAGGCGGGGCGTCTGCGGGACGGGCGCGTTGCAGGCCGAGCGTCAGGCAGGCGACGAGGCAGACGCGGAGGCGCCAGCGGGGCCGGGGCGTGTTCATGGGCGTTCGGGGGGGACTGGGGAATCGTGGTGTCCACCGTTGGTTCACGGGGAAATGCTAATCAGAATCGCGAGGAGAGGGAAAGACCTGTGTTCGGGCCCGGATCCTCGCCTCGCCTCGACCGTTCCAGGCCTGCCCTCCTTCCGTCGACGACTCCAGCACCCGCCCGCTCGCGGTCGGGCCACCCCGGAGCCGACACCGCACGCGCTGTTCAAGGCGAGAAACCACCGGGAACCGACGGCGCCCGTCCGTGCCACAGGCGTTAGGCGAGGCTCCAGGTCCCTCTACACTTTTGCAGATAGGCAGCGCACGGGAGAGTGGCGCAGGATGTAGGGGTTCAGATGATGAAGACCAAGATCCCTCACATCGAAATTGCGCGTCCTGCCGCGTTCGCAGGGTCGGTTCCCCGCACATGGTGCCAAGCGGTCGCTTTTGTCGTCGCGTTCTCGTGGGCTCTTTGTGCCCAGGACACGGCGACCCAGTGGCTGCGGCAGTGTGGTCTCGGGTCCCTTGAGGGCGGGGCCTACTCGAAGGATGGGCAGTTCGTGGTGACCGCCGGGAGCCGAGGGGCTCACCTGTGGCGGGCGGCGGATGGCGAACTCCTCCGGACCTTCGCCGCGCAGGACCGTCCGATCGACGCCATTGCCATCTCTCCGGACGCGACGTTGGTGGTGACCGGGAGTGGCGATTGGAGCGGCAAGGACAAGACGGCCAAGCTGTGGCAGGTGCAGGATGGGAGTCTGGTGCGGACCTTCACGGGCCATTCGGGGATGGTGCTTTCCGTGGCGTTCTCGGCGGACGGAGCACGGCTCCTCACCGGAAGCGGAATCGGGAGCAACACGGCCCGGGAGTGGCAGGTGGGCGATGGCGCTCTGAGGAGCACGCTGCCGGGCGACACGGGTCCGACGCAGGGGTGCGGCATGGCGTTTGTGGATTTCTCGCCGGACAGAAGCCTCGGACTGGTCGGCAGCCGGGATGGTTCGGTGAACCTGTGGCGGTTGAGTGACGCCACTCTGGTGCAGCGATTCGCTGGCCACTCCGATCAGGTATGGGCCCTGGCCTACTCCCCGGATGGCAGTTCCATCGCTACGGCGCATGTTAACGGAGCCGTCCGGCTATGGCGGGCGAGCGATGGGCGATGGTTGCGCGACTGTGCCGGCCACAAGAATGCCGCGCAGGCGATTGCGTTCTCGCCCGATGGCACCATACTGGTCTCTGGGGACTGCTCCAGCATCAAACTCTGGCGGGTGAGTGATGCAAGCCTGCTGCGCACTCTGGAGGGTGGTGCCTACTCCATGGCTGTATCCCCGGATGGAAGATACCTGGTCAGTGCTTACATGAGCGTCAACCTCTGGGACATCGGTGATGGAAGTCTTGTGCGCAGCACATGGCCGATGGGAGGGAGCGCAAGCGCCGTGGCGTTCTCGCCGGACGGCACATTGGCGCTGGTTGGATTGACTGGGGGAAGTGCCATGCTGTGGCGGATCGGCAACGGCGATTGGGCTGGAGCGTTTGCTGCCGGAGGATCTGTTCTCTCGGTCGCGTTCTCGCCGGACGGCACGCAGGCCATTACCGGCAGTGACAACAACCTCGCGAAAGTATGGCGGGTCAGTGACCGCAGCTTGGTCCATACCCTGACCGGCCATGCCGGACGGGTGGCAGCGGTGGCTTTTTCGCCGGACGGCAGCTTGGTTCTCACCGGTGCGGGCGCCAACTACGGTGGAGACTACACCGCGAAGGTGTGGCGAGTCAGCGACGGAAGTCTGTTGCGGACGCTGGCAGGCCACAGCGACGGGCTGTTCTCGGCTGGGTTTTCTCCCGACGGCGCCGTGGCAGCGACCGGCAGCCGGGATGGAGCCGTGTTGCTCTGGGACGTCTCAGATCTTGTTCCCAAGCCGCCGCCCAGCCTGGCCGTCGAAATCGTGGAGCGTAAAGTCAGGGTCAGTTGGACAGGGGGGGGAGTGCTTCAATCCGCCGAGGCTCTTGGAGTTCAGTTCACACCCATCGAAGGGGTTTCGAGCCCCTATGTCACAGAGGCGGTACAAAAGAGGTTCTTTCGCGTCGTGCGTTAGTTCGACGGGGCCGAGTGACGGCATGTCTTCTCTCTTCCTATGAACATGATCTCCTCCTGCCGGGTGGCCTTTGGGATGGTGCTCGCGATGGGCGGTGTCCTTGCAGGTCCCGTTGGGATCGACCGCAGCGGCGGTCTGGCGGCACCGACGCCGTACGGTCCGCAGCGCGGCGACAGCGCTTCGAGTGCCCGACGTCATGCCTACTCCCCCTTCGACAACCGGAGCGCTCCGCCTCGGTACCAGCCGCGCCCCGGTTGGGACTACCTCGAGGGCCATCTGGTGATCAAGGTGACGCCGGCCGTCAACGTCGTCGCGCGCGCCCCGGTGCGCCTCGACGCGGCTCTGCCGGGCGGGAGTGTCCGGTTGACGGGTGACGCCAGCCTGGATGAGAAGCTGGCCGGGCTGGGGATCAGGGCGCTCGAACCGGTTTTTCCGGGCACGAAGTCGCCAGTTCGGCTGCAGTCGGCCGCGACAGGGCTGGCGGCGCCCGATTTGAGCCGGTGGTATCGGGCGGTGTCGACGAGTGCCGTTGAGGCGGTGATCGAAGCTCTGCGCGGGGCTGAGGGGATCGAGGTGGTTGAGCCCGACTATTTGCGGAGGCTGGTGGGGGAGGCAGGGCCGGTGTCGGGCGTGGGGGGGACGGGAATGGTCGCGGGGGCGGGGCGGACCCGTGCCGTCGGGCTGCACAGCATCCCGGGGCCGGGGACGGATCCGCTCTATGGCCAACAGTGGCATCTTGGGGCGGCACAAGTCCCGGCCGCCTGGGCCTATTTGCAGAGCCAGGGAGGGTCTCCGGGGGGTAACCGGGACATCGTGGTGGCGGTCATCGACACCGGGGTCGACTACAACCACCCGGACCTGGCGGCGAGCATGTGGGTCAACAGCGGCGAGATCCCTGCGAACGGCGTCGACGATGACGGGAATGGTTTTGTGGACGACGTCCACGGCTGCGCGGTCGTGTCCAGCGCCAGTTCGCATTCGGGCAATCCGATGGACGATCACGGTCACGGCACGCACGTGGCCGGCATCATTGCCGCACAAGCCGGCAACGGCGAGGGCGGCGTCGGCGTCGCGTACAACGTTCAGGTGATGGCCATCAAAGCGGCGCAATACTCGGGGGTCCTGGCCAGCTCGGACATTGCGGAGGCGATCCAGTATGCGGTGGCTCAAGGGGCGGACATCATCAACATGTCGTTCGGCGGGTACGCGTCGTCGCCGGTCGAAGAAGAGGCGTTGGCGGTGGCGTTTGGCCAGGCGGTCCTGGTGGCGGCGGCGGGCAATGACGCCGCCCCGAACGAGCCGTGTGCGAGCACCACGCCGCCGCGGCCGATGTATCCTGCCGCGCACGATTGGGTCTTGGGAGTGATGGCGCGGACTCAGAACCCGAGTGCTCGCGGGGACAGTCTGGCGTACTTCTCGAATTTCGACGGGGTTTCGAACACGACATTGGAGTATGAGCTGATGGCGCCGGGCGTGGACATCTGGAGCACGCTGCCGGGCGGTCAGTATGCGTCGTGGGATGGCACGTCGATGGCGGCGCCGGTGGTCTCCGGGATTGCTGCGCTGGCGCGCACGTTGTGGAGTGACAAGGACCAGTACTCGTCGCGGTTCATCATGGGGCAGATCGCCACGACGGGGCCTGCGCTCCAGGGGCGGTCGTCACCGGACGGAACGCCGGTGGCCTTCTATGAAGCGGCGGATGCGCTGGCCGCCCTGACCACGGTGCCCGAGCCCGACTTGGTCCACCTCGAGCACTGGCTTTTCGACACCGCGCTGCAATCGCCGTACAACGACAAGGACGGGATTGCCGACGCGAACGAGACGATCGACCTGGCCATCGTGATCCGGAATCGATGGGGCAAGGCGGACTCGGTCCAGGCCCGGCTCGAGGCCCGGGCCGAGGGCGCGGTGCAAGCGGACCCGTATGTCGGTTGGGTGACGGACACCGTGGACTATGGCGCGGTGGGCGCGTTCAGTTCCGACGACAACGGGTTGATCTACGATGCCCAGCAGGCGATCACGGGCGTCGAGCATCCCTTTCGTTTCACGATCGCGGCCGATTGCCCGAACGATCACGTGATCCCCTTCAAACTGACCCTCACCGCCCGCAACGGATTGGATCCCGGGGATCCGACCCTGTACACGTTCACCTCGCGGTTCTCGATGATGGTCCAGCGGGGACGCGAGTTGCCCCGGATCATCTCCGAGGACATGACGCTGACCCAGGACTACTACTGGCTCGTGCCGGACCGGACGCTGATCGAGTCGGGGGTGACGGTGACGATTGCGGCGGGGACCCAGGTGCAATTCTGGAGCGGCGGCCCGGGGAGCCCGTACTATCCCAATCCCAACGCGCTGATCCAGGTCGAGGGCACGCTTGACGTGCAGGGCACGCTCGAGGAACCGGTCGAGCTGTTCAACTGCAGTCTCCTGCCGAAGGCCGTGGTGAACGTGACGGTCCCCGGCAGTCCGGGCTGGGTGTCGCTCCGCTACGCCCGGGTGCGGAACCCGTACATCCATGCGGGGAGCGTTGACCACTGCTACTTCACCCAACAGAGCACGCGCTACGGCGAGCGGCCGGATTCCGTCGGCGCCGGGATACCGACGTCCGCGTCGAATTCGATCTACAGCAAGATCAGCGGCGACTTTCAGTTGGGGGTGATGTCGCCGACGGTTGTGGGTAACCTGTACGACGGGTGCAAGGTCTACCTCGACAGCCGGATCAAGGTGGGTCAGGGGAACGTGTTCCTGAACTCGGTATCCGGCTCCGCGGTCTATAGTGTCGGCTTCAGCCTGAATCGCCACACGCACGTGCTCAGCGTGTTCCCGACCAACGTGGTCGGCGGGCCCACCGGCCAGAAGACGTACTTCTGCATTGCCAGCTCCTCGACCTTCGAGGCGGCGGAGGCGTTTGCGCAGCGCTTCGGCGGGCACCTGGTGACGGTCAACGATGCCGCCGAGCAGGCCTTTCTCAACGGCTATCGGCAGTACGCGACTGCGGCGACCTTTGCCCGGTTGTATCCGGAGCTGACCCAGATTCCGGCCGCGGACGCCGGCACGCCCGTTCCTTTCAACGCGTGGACGGAGTTTGGGGACCGTTTCATGTTGGGGCTGACGACGGCGGGCGGGCCTGGCGACTATGCGTGGGCGAGCGGCGAACCGATCGAGTATACGGCATGGGAATCGGGCCAACCCGGGACGGGCGCGCCCTACGTGGCCATGGCCAATGCCAACGGGCTTTGGAGCATTGCGGGTCCGAGAACGGGGCCGTGGGTGGCGGAGGTTCCCGGGGTGTGGTCCCAGGCACAGATCGATGCGGTTCGCCGGGACTACCTCGAGCGGGGGTCGTTCAACACGTTCAAGAACAACGCGCTCCTCAACCCCTGGTGGGACGCCAACCTGACGCATTGGCTGCGGCCTCATTCCTCGGGAAGCCGGGCGGAGTGGATGTATTTGACCGACAATTTTTGGGGGACGACGTCGACCACGCTCATCGATGCCGCCATCTACGACTACCACGATGACTTCAACTGGTCGCGTTACCTCTACCAGCCGGTCCTGACGAACGCGCCGGTCGAGTGCTACCCCTTCGTTGCGGGCATCACGCTGTCGAGCGAGGGATCTCCCGACACCTGGGAGGTGGGCGCGGGGGACGTGACCTTCACTGTGACCTTCAACCGGGATATGGACGTCGGGGTGCCACCGGAGGTTTCCTTCGGGCCGGCGGCGCCGGTGACCGACTATCGGGTCCATCCGATCGACGGCGGCTGGCAGAGCCCGCGCACGTGGACCGGGACGTTCACCATCACGCCCACCACGGGGGACGGGTACCAGTTCATCCGGGTGGCGGGAGCGGTTGCCGCCGATGATCCGTGGCTGGTCACGGGGGACGACGCGGGGCGTTTCCGGTTCGAGATCGTCACGTCTGGGACGGAATCCATGAATCTCCAGGCCACCGCCGGCGAGGCCCGGGTCGACCTGGCCTGGATGCAGGACGACTTCGATCTCCTGGCGGGATACAATGTTTACCGATCGACCAACGGGACGAACGGGTTCACCCGGATCAATCCGAAGCTCATTCCGCCGGGCGAGAGGGCGTTTCGTGACACCGCCGTGCTTCCGGGCAAGCCCTATTGGTACGCGTTCACGGTGGTCAAGACGGACATGACGGAGTCCGCATTCTCGAACGTCGCCCAGGGCATCCCGGTGGACACGATTCCACCGGTGATCGTCCATGGTCCCGTGACTCGGGCGTCCGCGGGTCTGGCGCTGAGTTTGTTCGCGGATGTGACGGACAACGTCGCGGTGCGGGGGGTGACGCTGTATTTCCGGACGACGGGAGGCCCCGGGGGGTACCAGGAGCGATCGATGACGCCGGGCGCGGCCAACCGTTACGCTGCGACGCTGGAGGGATCGCTCGTGAGTGCGCCGGGCCTCGAGTATTACATCAGCGCCACGGACGGTGTCAGCACCGTGCAGATGGGACGGCCGGAGCATCCCAACGCGGTCGTTGTGGCGGACAGCCCGGTGGTGACCACCGTGAGCCCGACGCAGGGACCGGCCCTGGGAGGAACTCCCCTCACCATCGTCGGCGCCAACTTCAAGCCGGGTCTTGCCGTCACCCTGGGCGGACTGGCTGCAGCGCAGGTGGTCCGGGTGGATTCCAGTCATGTGACGTGTCTGACGCCCGCTCATTTCCCTGCCGCCGCGGACGTTCGGGTGACGAATCCCGACGGCGCGAGCGGGGTGTTGCTGCGGGGGTTCACCTTCGAGAGCGACATCGTCTCGCTGAGCCTGCCGGCCACGGGCGGTGCGGCGCATGATGTTGTGCTGGTGCCGATTCGTGTGGCCAATGTCCGGGGTTTGGCGGCGGCGGATGTCACGGTGGCGTTCAACGCCAGCGTTCTGAAGGGTCTTGGCGTGCGGACGGGGAGCCTGACCCCGGGTTGGACGCTGGCGGTCAACACGAGCATCTCAGGCCAGATTCGCTTCTCGATGGCGGGCGGCGGCGGGACTGCGTCCGGGGAAGGGAGTCTCGCGATCCTCGAGTTCGAGGTGGTGGGGTCGACGGGTTTGAGCTCGACGCTGCAGATCGCCAGTCTGGCCCTCAACGACGGCGCTGTCGTCGTCGAGGCAGCGGACGGCTCCTTCGCGGTCGCACCCGCCCACCAAGTCGGCGGCAAGGTCCGCTATTGGAACGGGGGCGCGCCCGTCCCGGGTGTGGAGCTGAGCCTGGAGGGAGACCGCGTCTTTGCGGGGGTGACCGATGCGGGGGGGCTCTACACGGTGAGCGGAGCCCCGGTCGGCGCCTACACGCTCACGGCGGGCAAATCGGATGGCGTGGCGGGGATTACGGCGTTCGATGCGTCGCTGGTGCTGCGCCATGCCGCCGGCTTGAATCCCCTGGGGGGCGACGCGGCGCTGGCGGCCGACGTGGACAAGAGCGGCGGCGTGACGGCCATGGACGCCTTTTATATTCTGCAGGCGGCGGTGGGCTTGGTCGAGTTGCCGTTCCCCGGGTCGGGTCGGGTCTGGGATTTCACACCCAGGAGTCGGGTTTATCCCAGTCTCACGACCGACATGACCGGCCAGGATTTCGCGGCGGTCCTGCTCGGGGATGTGTCCGGCAACTGGCAGTCGGGAGGGGCGGGTTTGCCGGGCACCGCGAGCCACGACCGTGGTGGCGTCGGTTTGGCGAGCCCGCAGACGCCCGTGGTGCTCGCCGTCAAGCCGGTGGCGCGGAGTCATTCCGCGGGCAGTCGGCTCTGGGTGTTGGTCCATGCCGCGGAGCCGACGGTGTACAGCCTCGATCTGACCGTGACGCTGCCGTCGCCGGGCTCCGTCGTCAGTGCGGTCTGGGCCGGACCCATGGCGAAGACGCTGGCGTGGGCGAGCAACACGCGTCAGCCGGGTCGGGTCCGGTTGGCGCTGGCGGCCACGGTACCGATCGGGGGCATCGGCGGCTTGGTGGCGGTGGACCTGGCCGGAACCGAGGCCCAGCCCGCCGGCATCGAGGCGGCCGTTGTCAACGAAGGCATGGTGTCGGTCCAGATCGATCAGGCGTCGACGGCGTTCGAAGAGGATAGCGACGGCGATGGGCAGACCGACTGGGTCGAGGTCCGGGCCGGCATGGATCCCGGGAACCGGGATTCCTGTTTTGCCCTCATCGAGGCCAGGCCCGAGGCCGACAACGGCGTTGTGGTGACCTGGGCGTCCGCACCGGGAATTCGGTACCAACTCCAATCGAAGGCGGCGGTGAGCGACGAGGATTGGATCAACGTGGGGGATGAGACGCTCGCGGAAGGCGCGGCCACGTCGCAACGGGACTCACGCCAGCCCAGGCCCCAGCAGCGGGTCTATCGGGTGCTCCTCGTCGAATAGGCGAGCGGGTTCGCCCAAGCCCGGCAATTTCACAGAAGAACCGGTGCGGGGATTCTCGGGCTTTGGCAAGACCGCGCCCGGATGGAGCTACAGACAGAAGCCAGGTGAAAGGCCGATCCTTCCGGGCTTACAGTCTGTCGGCAAATCCAAAGCACCAGCTCGCCCAACGCCCGGCCCCTCGACGGCCCTCAGGGCAGGCCGTCCCGGCCAAGGCCCGCGGCGGCGGGGTCCTCCGGGGCTGGGCTCCCTGGAAAGCGGTGCCGCTTGGAGCGCGGCACCGCACTCCACGACGCTCTCGCGCGGGACGAAGGGCGGTCGGCGCGGACGCCAGTTTTTGGAGTGCGGCAGCCCCCTGCCGCTTTTGCTCAAGGGGTGGGTGGATTCGTGCCCGTGGCGACGGGGCGGTAGGTTCGGCATCGGCCCCTGAGGATGGCGTGGGCCAAGCGGCATCACTGACGGTGTAGAGGAGACAAGCGGGGGCGGCGTGCACAAGCTCCTGCAAATCGAGCCAGCGGCCCTCACAACGGCGGAAGATGCCAGTTTTCGTCTTGACGCGGGGGCTGCGGCATGTTTCTACAAGGAGAAACATTGTGGACCGGGTTGCGGACATCGCCAGGGTGCTCGCAGGACTGCGGAACGCGAAGACGGTGGAGCGGCTTCTCCGGGAGCTGTTGACGGAGCGCGAGGCGGAGCGGCTGTCGCTGCGGTGGGAGATCGTCCGGTCTCTTTCCGAGGGGAAGAGCCAGCGGGCGATTGCCCGGCAGTGGGGCGTGAGCCTCTGCAAGATCACGCGCGGGGCGCGGGAGCTGAAGCAGCGGGGATCCGTTCTGAAGCGAGTCTTTCAGCGTCCGGGGTCGCGGTCGCAAGGTGCATCCTAAGGAAACCAAACGCCATGCAGACACGAGTGGTACTGAACGAAGACGAGATGCCGCGGCAGTGGTACAATCTGGCAGCGGACCTGCCGTCGCCGGTGCAACCGCCGCTGGGGCCCGGGGGCAAGCCGATCACGCCGGAGATGCTGGCCCCGGTATTCCCGATGAACATCATCGAGCAGGAGGTGAGCACGCAGCGGTGGATCGACATTCCGGAGGAGGTTCTGGGGATTCTGGCGAAGTGGCGGCCGTCGCCGCTGCACCGGGCGCACGCGTTGGAGAAGGCACTCGGGACGCCGGCGGCGATCTACTACAAGAACGAGAGCGTCTCGCCGGCGGGAAGTCACAAGCCGAACACGGCGGTGGCGCAGGCGTGGTACAACAAGCAATTCGGGATCAAGCGGCTGACGACGGAGACGGGAGCGGGCCAGTGGGGGAGCGCGCTGGCGTTTTCGTGCGCGCTGCTGGGTCTCGAGTGCAAGGTGTACATGGTGCGGATCAGTTTTGACCAGAAGCCGTTCCGCAAGCTGATGATGGAGACCTGGGGAGCCACCTGCGTGGCGAGCCCGTCGTCCGAGACGAATGCCGGCCGGCATATTCTGGCCAGGTACCCGGGCACCCCCGGGTCGCTGGGCATTGCGATCAGCGAGGCGATCGAGGCGGCGGTCACGGATCCGACGGGGTCGACCCGGTACTCGCTGGGGAGCGTGCTGAACCATGTGATGCTGCACCAGACGATCATCGGGCTCGAGGCCAAGAAGCAGCTGGCCAAGATCGGGGTGAAGCAGGTCGACTGTGTGATTGGGTGTGCCGGCGGCGGCTCGAACTTCGCCGGGCTCTCCTTCCCGTTTGTGAACGACAAGATCCACGGCGCCGCCATCGACGTGATCCCGGTCGAGCCGACCTCGTGTCCGACGATGACGCGGGGTCCGTTTGTGTACGACCACGGGGACACGGCGAAGATGACGCCGCTGCTGGCGATGCATTCACTCGGGCATGATTTTATTCCGCCGCCGATTCACGCGGGCGGTCTTCGCTATCACGGGATGGCGCCGCTGGTCAGCCAGGCGATCGTCGAGGGGCTGTTGACGCCGCGCGCCATTGACCAGATCGAGTGCTACGAGGCGGCCGTGTTGTTTGCGCGGACCGAAGGCATCATCCCCGCACCGGAAACGAGCCACGCGATCGCCGCCGCGATCCAGGAGGCGAAGAAGGCCAAGGAGGAGGGGAAAGCGAAGGTCATCCTCTTCGGGTTCTCCGGTCATGGTCTGATGGACCTCACCGGGTACGACCGGTACTTCCAAGGGAAACTCACGAACTACGTGCTGCCCGAGAGCGAGATGGGGAGCGCCATCCTCGAGCTCAACGGTCTGCCGCGGCCACCGGTCGTCAGGACGGGCAAGTGGTAGGACCGTCAGAAGCCAGCGACCAGAAAACGGATGACCGGAGACGGTGCGCGATTCGCCGTCGCCGGTGGTCGTGGTTCAAGGCAGGGCGGTGCGCCACTCGAGGGCCTTCTTCGAGAGGCGTGAGGTCAGCTCCGGTTCCTGGGTGGTGAGGCTGCGGGTTTCCCTGGGGTCGGCCAGGAGATCGTACAGTTCAGGGCCTGATCCATCGGCGTTGACGAGGAGTTTCCACCGGTCTTCGCGCACGGCGAGGTTGGGACTGCGATCGCCGGCAACGGTGGGGTAGGCGAACGACCGGGGGTTGCGGCCGTATTCCCAGAACAGGGGCTTGGTCCGCCGGGGTGCGCCGCCGCGGAACGCCGCGCTGAGATCTTCGCCATCGAGGGTCGTGGCGAGGCTCTCGGGGACCTGGGCGCCGGCGATCGCGGCGAGGGACGGCAGGAGATCGGTGGCGGCGATCACCGTCTGTTCGTTGACCTGGTTCTGGGGCGCGTGGCCGGGCCACCAGGCGATGAGGGGTTGGCGGATGCCGCCCTCGTAGAGGCTGAGCTTGGATCCGCGCAGCCCGCCGGTGCGCTGGTGGGAATAGGTTGGGAGCGGCCCGTTGTCGCCGGTGAAGAGGACGAGCGTGGGGCGGGTCTGGCCGAGGCGTTCGAGGCCATCGAGGAGGCGGCCCATTTGGCGGTCGAAGTCGTCGAGGACACCTTTGAAATTGCGCTCGCCGTTGGGGTTGTCACGGGCGGCATGTTTCCGTTTCATGGCGGGGCTGGGGACGAAGGGGGTGTGGGTGTCGTCGGGCCAGAGGTTGACGTAGCAGGGCTGGCTGGCATGCCGGCGGAGGAAGTCGAGGGTCTGGTCGACGAAGAACCCGGTGCGATCCCAGCGTTTCACGGTGTCGTGGGCGGACCAGATCCAATTCGTTGCCGTGAGGTCGGGATGGGGATCCGGGCTTTCCCAGGTGCTGACGTATTCATCAAAGCCGTAACGGCGGATCGAGGGGGCGTTGGTGACGTCGCGTCCGCCGCCCATGTGCCATTTGCCGATGTGGGCGGTGGCGTAGCCGGCGGACTGGAGGAGGCGGGCGAGAGAGGGGGCTTGCGGATCGAGGGAGTCGGCCTGCCCGCAATCGGCGTTGCCCTTACGGGTCTGGAGGTAGCTGGTCAGGCGCCATCGCGCCGGGAACATGCCCGTGGTGCAGCCGGCGCGGGAGGGGGAACAGATGGGCGCGGCGGCGTAGTATTGGGTGAAGCGGATGCCCTCTCGCGCCATGCGGTCCAGGCAGGGCGTTGGGACCAAGGCGCCTCCGTAGCTGCCGGGGTCGCCCCAGCCGAAGTCGTCGGCGAGGACGAACACGATGTTGGGTTGGGCGGCAGGGCGTTGAGACGCCGATTGGGCTGGTTGGGGATAGACGAGCGCCTGGGTGGCGCCGTCGAGGACGGCGACGGTATGGCGGAGGATCCGGGCGGGGTAGTGGAGGGGATGGGCGTTGTTCTTCGCGTCGTCAGCCTGATCGAGCACGCGGCGCATGGTGGGCAGGGCGGGCCGGGCGTGTTCGCCGAGGCGATCGAGGACATTGGCGGCCTGGAGGGCGAACGGGGGCGAGGCGGTATGGGTGAGCCAGCGTTCGAGGGTGGGCAGGGCGGAGTCGAGGGCCTTCAGGCGCGCGAGGGCCTCGGCGGCGGCCACCTGGACTGCGCCGGAGGGGTCGTCGAGTCGGCGGCGGAGGGCGGTTTCCGCCGCTGCGGCGTGCTGGCCGAGCATCGTGCAGCCTTGCGCGGCCCACCAGCGGACCGGTTCGCACGGATCCTCGAGGGCCTCGATGAGCCGGGGCAGATTCGCCGCGTTCCGCTCGGAAGCCCGATTGGCGAGATCGACCACCCGTTCCACGGGGTAGGCGTCCGGGCGATGCGACGCGTCGTAGCCTTCCAGCGCCGAGCCTTCCGGGAGAAAGCCGTTGTCTTTGATGTCGAGGATGCGCTGTTTCAGCGCGGCGCGCATCCGTTCGAGCGTGGGCCGGTGTGTGGCGCTGGCGGCGAGATTATGGACGCTATCGGGATCGGTCTCGAGGTCGTAGAGCTCCTCGGTGGGTTTCTCCCCCCAGAACTGGGCGGTGGCGGGCGTGAGCCGGCCTTCGCGGGCGAGGCGCGCCCAGGACTGGTAGCCGCGCGCCTGGAACATGTATTCGAGAGGCTGAACGTAGGGAAGGTCCGGCCGGTAGTTGCGGATGTAGAGCCAGCGATCGTCGGCGATCGAGCGCATCATGTCGTAGCGCTCATCCATGCGATCGCGGGTGACGAACACGCACGGGCGGGATGAGGTCCGGGCGGGTCCGAGGAACGCGCGGCCCTGCATGGTATCGGGGATGGGGACGCCCGCGAGCGAGAGGACGGTGGGGGCGAAGTCGACGAAGCTGACGGGGTCCTTGATTCGTGAGCCCGGGGGGGCGGGTGCAAGGTGCCGCCACTTGGGAGGGAAGTAGACCAGGAGCGGGACGTGGGTGCCGCTCTTCTGAAGGAAGCGCTTGCTGCGGGGCAGCACGCCGCCGTTGTCCGAGTAGTAGAAGACGATGGTATCCTGGGCCAGGCCGGCCTCGTCGAGGTCCTTCAACTTGGCGGCGATCTGGCCGTCCATGAGGGCGATGCAATCGTAGTAGCGCGCCCAATCCGCACGCATCTCCGGCGTGTCCGGCTGGTAGGGTGGGATGCGGACCTTGGCGGGGTCGGTGGGCGTGAAGTCCCGAGGCCGGCTGTTGGTGGGGAAGAGGCAGCTTTCGTGGGTGACCTCGTGGTTGAACACGCTGAAGAAGGGCGTCTCCGGGGAAGGACGCCGGCGCCAGTGAGCCGTGCGGCTCGATTCGTTCCAGGTTGCCGCGGGATCGATCGGCGCGTTGTAGTCTGTCTTCGCGTTATTCGACGTGTAATAGCCCGCCTCGCTCAGGAAGACGGGGAAGCCCTTGAGCCACGGGGGAATCTTGCCCTGGGCGCGCATGTGGTGTGCGGGTCCGTGGCCGGCGGCGTACATGCCGGTGATGAGCGTGAAGCGGGAGGGGGCACAAACCGGCTGGGCGAAGCAGCGCTCGAAGAGCAGTCCCTCGCGGGCCAGGCGGTCCAGTGTGGGCGTGCGCGCCAGCGGATCACCGTAACAACCGAGGAACGTGTGGTTATCCTCACTGACCAGCCAGAGGATATTCGGGCGTTCCGCGCCGGAGAGAAGAGCCGATGAGCCGATCAAGGCCAGGAAACCCAGGGCAAGGGACTGAAGGAAGCGTGCGCTCGCCGGCAGCGGGGTCTTCGGCGCCCTTCGAGAAGTGGTGTTCGCGCTGTTCAACATCCTGGGTCCAGCATGCCCGAGCCCGCCTCCGGAGGCGAGCCTCAATCGCATGCCGCATCGACTGCCAACCGGTCTGCCGGGTTCCCGCGGACCGAAGCCCATCAAGCGACGTCCAAGATGGAATCGAGGACGAAGAGGTTCTTGTCCTTGAAGGCGGATGGGGAATCCCGCAGCAGCATGGCCCGCACGCTCGGGAGATCCGGCGAGAACCATGGCTGATCCAGCGCTATGCTTGTCGACAGCGCCCAATCCGGGGTGGGGATCCGATTCCGTCGTGCAAGATAGTCGGCGGTCGCAGCGAGAAAAGCGTCACAGATCGCCCCTTCAGGAAAGAGCCCAGCCAAGCGGGGTGGCGCAGGGGCAAGCATGGGCTCGAGGGGATCGCTGCGCTGACGCGCCTCGGCAAAAGCGTGAAGAAAGTCCTTCAGGTTGCGACCGAAATCTGCATAGCGGCTGCTCTCGATCGCCACGGCCAGGAGTGTTCGAGGGCGTTGACTCATGCTGACTCTCCCTGGTGCCTGGGCAGGAGATCGGCGATCACCAGACGCGCTTGCGGCGAGAGCACATCGTGCGGGTAGAACCGGTCCAGATGCGATTCCACCTCCTGGATGGACCGGATTCCCATCTTCCGGATGAGGAACCGCAGGTCGGAGATGTCTCCCGGGTGCCCGGGAAGCTCCGGGCGACATGCCAGACACTTCATCGCAAGCAGATATCCCGCTGACGGCCGGGTGATTTTCAGATGGCGGCGCGCGGTTGATTCCAGCTCTTCGATTTCGAGAGGCGTAAAGGTGCCCCATTCCGAGGCGAACCGCCCGACCTCACGGTTGAGCCAGCTCTCGTCCAGGCCCAGTTCGGTGGCAACCTGGCGGGCGAACCGAGCCGCGACGTCGGTCGGTTTGACCATGGCGTCCACGTCCTTGGTGCTCTCCCGGGCAGCGTAGGCGAGCATCATCGCGGCCCCGCCGAACAGGCAGAGTTCCACGAGGACGCCCTCCTCCTCGGCCAACTGGCCGAGCCGATTGAGCGCTTGGACGATCCGCGCTCGGTTCAGATTCTCGAGCGGCATGAAGAGAAGGTGTCAGGGAATCAGTATCCGGTCAAAGTCGGATTCCCGCCCCCAATCCACGCGCGTCCCAGGCCGAGACCCACCCGCACCCGCTGGCGGGCGTTCGAGTCGAAGGTGTCAGCAGGCAGGCAGGAGCGGTTCGCCGGGTTTGTTTTCGACAAGGTGATCCCGATGTGGCTAAAGGCAACACGCAACATGTCCGTTGGTCCATGCGGCAGAGCCGGTGTATTGCTATTGAATCGGGTCGAATGGGCACCCGGGTTACGAGGCTGCCTACTACACCGGCGCAGGGGAGGTGCTCGCCGACGCAAAATCGTTGCTGCGTCGCGAGGCGAGACCGACGAGACTGGTGGGCATGAACAACGCGAGGCACACGTGGGCGGCGGTGGTGATCGCGGCCTTCGTGTCCGGGGCCGCCATGGCGTCCGCGGCGCAGCCCAACGTCGTGGTGATCCTGGCCGATGATCTTGGAGCCCATGACCTCGGCTGTTACGGGGCTGACCTGCACGAGACGCCGCACGTGGATCGGCTGGCGCGGGAAGGGGTGCGTTTCACGCAGGCGTATGCGCCCTCGCCGGTTTGTACTCCCACGCGCGCGGCCTTGCTGACGGGGAAGCATCCCGCCCGGCTCGGCATCACGATCTGGTCCGAGGGGTCCGTGCGAGGGCCCACCGACCGGAGACTCCTGCAGGCTGCTTCGTGGCACGACCTGCCGCTGGGGGAGGTCACGCTGGCCGAGCGGTTGCAGGCTGCCGGGTATCTTACCGCGCTGGTGGGCAAGTGGCATCTCGGCGACGCGGCGCACGCCCCGGAGACGCAAGGGTTCGAGGTCAACATCGGGGGCACTCACTGGGGCGCTCCGCAGACGTACTTCTGGCCGTATCGCGGTACGCGTGGCTTTGGCGGAGAATTCCGGTACGTGCCGCACCTGGGCATGGGCCGGCCTGGGGAGTACTTGACGGACCGGTTGACGGACGAGGCGCTGCGGGTGATCGATCATGCCGCGGAAGCGAAACGGCCGTTCTTCCTCTATCTGGCGCATCATGCGCCGCACACCCCACTCGAGGCGAAGCCGGCGGCCGTGGCGCGGTATCGGGCGAAGCTGCGTCCGGGTCTCAAGCACCAGAACCCGGTGTACGCCGCCATGGTGGGCAGTCTCGATGAGAGTGTGGGGCGGGTGCTGTCGCGATTGAACCGCCGCGGTCTGGGGCGGAACACGATTGTGGTGTTTGCCGGCGACAACGGTGGCTACCTGGGGACGGCTCCCTATGAGGGCCGGGCGATTCCGGCGACAGACAACTGGCCGTTGCGTTCCGGCAAGGGGACGCTGTACGAAGGGGGCCTGCGGGTGCCGTTGCTGGTGAAGTGGCCGGGCGTGACCTCCGCGGGGGGTGTGTGCGACGAACCGGTGGTGTTGACTGACCTGTTTCGTACGCTGGCGGTCTTGGCCCGCCAGGCGGCCTCGGCCGACGAGCCGTCGGACGGGCTGGACCTCGGGCCGTTGCTTCGGAATCCGCGCGGGCGGCTTGACCGCGAGGCCCTCTTCTTCCATTACCCTCATTACTATCACGCCCCCCCTTCGACCCCGGCGAGCGCCGTGCGCAGGGGCGAGTGGAAGCTCATCGAGTGGTTCGAGGACAACCGGGTCGAGCTCTACAACCTGCGCGAGGACCCGTCGGAGGAGCGCGACCTGGCGACCCGGTTGTCGGGGAAGGCCGAGGCGTTGCGGGGGCAGTTGCAGGAATGGCGTGCGGCGGTGGGAGCCCGGATGCCGCGGCCGAATCCCGAGTTCAAGGCGTCGGCCTCTCCATGAACCCGGGTGCCGTGAACCCGCGCATCGACCGGGCTTTGAATCCCCGGCGGATTGCCCTGATTCTGGCCGGGCTGGCCATGCTGGGACCGTTTTCGGTCGACACCTATTTCCCTTCGTTTCCGGCGATGGCGGCTCATTTTGGCGTGAGCGAGATCCAGGTGCAGTCGACGCTGAGCGTCTATCTGGCGGCGCTGGCGGGCATGAATCTGTTCCATGGTGCGCTGTCGGATTCCTGGGGGCGGCGACGGGTGATTCTGGCGGCCCTGGGGGTGTATACGGCGAGCGCGCTGATGTGCCCGGTGGCGCCCGGTTTTCGGGCGTTGCTCGCCTTGCGCGCGATTCAAGGATTGGCAGCCGGCGCGGGGATGATCGTGAGCCGGGCGTTGATCCGGGACTGTTTCGAGGGTGCGGAGGCGCAGAAGTTCATGGCGGAGGTCATGATGGTGAGCGGCCTGGGGCCGGCGATTGCTCCGGTGATTGGGGGTTGGCTGCATGCGGGGTTCGGCTGGCGGGGGCCGTTCGTTTTTCTGGCCCTGCTCGGGGTGGTGCTCTGGAGCGCGTGTCAGTGGGGACTGCCGGAAAGCCTGCCCCGGCATTTGCGGAAGCCCTTCGAGCCGGGTCCCTTGTTCCGGGCTTACGTGCGAGCGATGGGCGATGGTCCGTTCGTGCTGCTGTGTCTGGCGCTGGCTCTGGGCAGCGGCGGATTCCTGCTGTACGTGGCGACCGCACCGGACATGGCGATCCATGTGCTGGGATTGTCCTCGACGCAGTTTGGCTGGTTGTTTCTCCCGATTGTCGCGGGTTTGGTCCTCGGTTCGGCGGTGGCGAGCCGATGGGCCGGGAGGCTGTCGCCGGCCGGTTTTGTCAGGTATGGGTTTGTGTTAATGGCTTTGGGCGCGGCGTTGAACCTGGGCGTCTGGCTTTGGGGCGCGCCGAGGGTGCCCTGGGCGGTGCTGCCGCTGACGGTTTACACGTTTGGCTTCTCCCTGGCGGCACCGGTGATCAGTCTCGAAGGACTGGACCGGTTCCCGCAGCAGCGCGGGCTGGCCTCATCGCTTCAGGGGTTTGCGCACACGCTGGTGTTTGCGCTCATGGCCGGCTGGGTGGCGCCGGTGGTGTATCACTCGGGTCTGAAGCATGCGGTCGGTTTGGCTCTGTTCATGAGCCTGAGCTGGGGGTCGTACCAACTGGTGCGCAGGGCGAAGCGAAGTCGGGGACTGTAGCGAGGCGCGCCTCGGACGCCGTCATGTCCGCAATCCCGTCCGTGAAGTCTTCCTGTTTTTTCTCTCGATTTGGCGGGCAGCGGTTTGATACAAGATCACCGTTGTTGTTCAAATCCAATGCTAAGAACCATGAAAGTGCCAATGCTCCGAATCATGGGAGCCGTCTTGTTGGCGGCGGGTGCGGTTGTATCAGTGCGCGCTGACTATCCTGCCACCGTGCTCTCGCAGGGTCCGTCGGCCTATTATCGGCTGAACGAGACCACGCAGCCGGCGCCGTTGACAGTGACGGCGGCGAACCTGGGGAGTGTCGGCTCGGCCGGGGCCGGCGAGTTCCGGAACGGCGTCGAGCGGGGTGCGGCGGGGGCGATTGTCAGCGATCCCGGGAACATGGCCGTGCGGATGCCGGGCGCGGCAGGGAACCGGGTTCGGATCCCGTGGAACGAGGCGTGGAATTCGGCGACGGCGCTCACGATCGAGTTCTGGGCCAAGCCGGGCCAGACGAGCGCGATCCAATGCCCGGCGGCCTCGGTCGAGTTCATCGCGGATCCGCTGAGCCGCTACGGTTGGCTGTTCTATCAGGCGAAGTCGACCAGCGCAACGGGGTTGGGCGATGGCAACGGTTGGACGTTCCGCCACTACAACACTTCTGGTGCCACCGCGTTCACCGGGGCGTACACGAATCTGACGCTGAACACGGACACCTGGTATCACGTGGTGGGCGTCTACGATGGGTCGACCATGAAGATCTACCTGAACGGCGCTTTGGGCATGAGCACCGCGCTGCCCGCCGGGGCCACGGTGAGCGCCAATGCGAACTCGAACATCCCGCTCACGTTTGGGGCGCGGGCCGATGGCGTCTCCGGCTACTACGAATACAACGGCACGATCGACGAAGCGGCCGTGTACACGACGGCGCTGTCGCCATCCCGGATTCTCGCCCACTATGAGGCGGGGGTGGCGGTGTCGCCGCCGACCTCGTACCAGCAGACGATTCTGGGCGATGCCCCGGCGGGTTATTGGCGTTTCAACGAAGCGGGCGATGTGTTTGCAGCGAACGCGGGCACCCTGGGGAGTCCGGCGGATGCGAAGATCATCGCGCCGACGACGGTGGCGGTGCCGGGGCCGACGGGCACGGGATTCGAGGCGGGGAACAAGGCGGTCCAGTTCACGACGGGCGGTTACGTTCAGGCACCGGGCCTGAACCTGAACACGAACGGGGTGACGATCACCTGCTGGGTGAAGCCCAGCGGCAACCAGGCTGCGGACGCCGGCGTCGTGTTCCACCGGGCCCGCCTGGCAACGGGCGCCAGCGGCACGATCGCGGGTATCAAGATGGACGCAGTCGAGGGATTGGGTTTGAGCTACAACTGGGACGGGGACAGGGCCACGTACAACTGGGACAGTGAGCTGGAACTCGTCAATGACGAATGGAACTTCGTGGCGCTGATTGTGCAGCCGACGCGGGCCATGCTCTTCGCCCCGGGCGGCACGAACCCGGATCCAGTGACGCGGGAAGGGGACGACATCAGTCACGCGGCGCTCGAGTTCGAGGGGGCGACCTACATCGGCATGGACCCGTTCACGGACCCGACGACCACGACGCGGCGGTTTGTGGGATCGATCGATGAAGTCGCGGTGTTCGGCCGCGCGCTGTCGGTGGGCGAAGCCTACACGCAGTACGGTGCGGCCCTGGGCAACCTGGCGCCCAGGATCTTCGCCCATCCCGTCGCGCCGTTCGAGACGCTGTATGTGGGCGATCCCTTCACCATGACGGTGGATGCCGGCGGTACGCCGGACATTACCTACACGTGGCGCAAGAACGGGACGCCGGTTCCGGGGGCGACGTCGAGCACCCTGGCGATTCCCAGCCTCGCCTTGTCCGATGCGGGCGACTACACGGTGCTGGTGGGGAACAGCTTCGGCCAGGTCACGAGCGTCGCGGCGACGCTCTATGTGGCGGATCAGGAGGTGCCGACGCTGGTTCAGGATCTGCGGGTTCCGAGCCGGACGCTCTACGCCGGGGGATCGATCCGGCTGGGCGTGGTGGCTGCCGGCGGCGGCTTGACCTACACCTGGAAGAAGGACGGCAGCCCCATCGCGGACGCCGCGGGATCGACCCTGGTCATTGACAACATCACGGCTGCGGATGCGGGGTCCTACATGGTCACGGTGAGCAATCCGGCGGGCAGCGTGGACAGTGCGAGCACCACGGTTCTCGTGGCGGCCCCGGCGGTGGGATCGTATGAGGCCGAGATCGCTGCCGACGCGCCGCGGGCGTGGTTCCGGTTGGACGACCCGGCGGGCCTGGATCTGATGCTGGATGCGACAGGGCGATACGATGGGTACTACACGAATCGAATGGGGACGCCGGTGACTTTGGGCGCGGCGGGGGCGCTGGCGGGTGATGCGAACACGGCGGCCACGTTCCTCAACACGGACGAAGCCTGGGGCGAGGTCTATCCGACCCCCGTGACCATGGGCGATTACACGTACGAATGCTGGGTGAAAACGGACGACATCGCGCTGGACCTCAGTCCGTTGTCCTCCTTCCGCCCGCAGTTCGGTGTGTTTCTCTGGAAGAACGGGGCCAACTGGCGCAGTGGGGACGGTTATGGCGACCTCGACATCGGTGTCGATCGCCGCTCCTCCGCCGTGGGCGCGGTGCAGCCGGGCGCGTGGACGCACCTGGTGGTGACGCATTCGGCGTCGGCGGGCCACATCACCTACGTGAACGGCGTCTGGGATGGCAGCGCCTACATTGACCATTCCCGCAACAGGAATGCGCCGCTTCGGATTGGTGCGTATGAGCCGGTGCTCGGCGGCGACAACTGGTTCTGGACAGGTCAGATCGACGAGGTGGCGGTCTACACCGAGGCGCTGAGCCAGGATCGAGTGCTTGCCCACTACCAGGCGGCGCTGTATCCCAGCACGAAACCGTTCTTCGTGCGGGAGCCGGTGACCCAGGCAGTTCTGCCGTCGACGAGTGTGACGTTCGAGTCGCAAGCGGACGGGAGCTACCCGATCACCTATCAGTGGTACAAGAACGGCGTGGCAATCGAGGGGGCGACGACGGCCGCCTATACCGTGACGGCCTCGAGCACACCGGGTGGTTCGGAAGAGTACAAGGTGCTGGCGAAGAACGGGGTGGGCGAGACCTACAGCCGGGTGGCGACCCTGACCGTTTACGCACCGGCGCCGGCGTCCTGGAGCGCCACCGACGGCCTGGTGCTGCATCTGAAGTTCGACGGCAATATGAACGACGCGTCCGGCCGGAACAACAACGGCACGGCGGTGGGTACGCCCACGCTGGTCTCGGGCCAGTTGGGTCAGGCCTTGCACTTCAACACGGACACGGGTGCCGGCGAGTTCAACTACGTCACCCTCGGGTCGCCGGGCGACCTGCGGTTCGGGACGGATGTGGACTTCTCGGTGGCCTACTGGGTGCGCACGCCGGCGGGGATGACGAACGGAGACCTGCCGTTCCTGTGCAGCGCCACCAACTCGTACGGCAACCCTGGGCTCACGTTTGCGCCGTCGTATAATCTGGGCGGCTGGTCATTCAGCTTGAACGGTGTTGCCCAGGTCTATGGTGCGGCAGGCAGCATCAACGACGGCAACTGGCATCACCTGTTGCATGCGGTCAACCGCAAGGGCAACGTCGTCACTTACCTCGACGGCGTGCAGGTCGATTCCCGGTCGGCGTCGACCCTGGGGAATGTCGACACGACCGACGGGGTCTTCAACATTGGCCAGGATCCCACGGGTGCGTATCCCGAGACCGGCGAGGCGGAGGTCGATGACATGGGGGTGTGGCGGCGGACGCTGACGGCGTACGATGCTTACGCGATCCACTACGTTGCCAAGAACCACGGCTTGTCCTTCGACACCGCGGCTCCGGCCCAGTTGTCGATCACCCGTGGCGCAACCGGGATCGAGATCACCTGGCAGGGTGGTGGGACGCTCGAGGAGTCTGGCAGCATCATGGGCGGCTGGAGCACGGTGAGCGGGGCCGCGTCTCCGTACCCGGTCACGCCGGGCGGCACCGGCAAGTTCTACCGCGTGAAGCGCTAGCGAGGCGCGAGATTGGGGTGGTGGGGGGCAGCAGGGTCTTCATCAGCCTGAGGACTCGACCGGGTCTGAGGTGCGCCTCGCCAGACCTCGCCTCATTTGAGATAGCTCACGGCGGCCCCGACATGGTCGGGGCCGCCTTTGTTTGGACGGGATAGGGGGACAGGTTCACAGTCGGCTGCCGTCGGACGCTGACTGCGGCGATAGGGGGCCACGGTCAACCCATGACAGAGTGACAGGCTACCAGTTAGCCCCCGGGAGCCGATGGCGGGCATCCCAGTCACAGGCGTCAAGCAAGGATCCGGGCGTTGAACCCGGACTTGTGTCCCGCAGGGAATACGCCGAGAATCGCGGGCCATGAACTCCAGGAGAGGAAACGACGGGGCGACTTGCCGGCTGGGCGCAGGGGGCCGGGCGGTTGGTTGGGCGCTGAGCGTGCTGGCCGGTGCCGCCCTCGGCTGCGAAGCGGCGGAGTTGATCCAGTCGGCGACGTTCGCTTGTGCGCCGAAGGTGCTGCGGACGCCGGGGGGAGAGCGCTGGGTCATCACAGCGCGGATCGAGAGCGCCGGTTTGAGCAACGTGGTGGTCACCGCCACCGCGGCATCGTGGGGGCAGACACCCCCCCAGTCGAAGGGGCAGGTGGGCGCCGGCAAGTCGGAGATCGAGTTCGAGGTCCCGCCGCTGAAGGAAGCCGAGCCGCTCCGGGTTCAGATCCGTTCCGACGGCGGGGTGCAGGAATTCGAGGCGACGACGCTCGCGTCCCCGAAGGCCTGGACGGTTTATCTGACGCAACACACGCATACCGACATCGGGTACACGCGGCCGCAGACGGAAATCCTGCCTGAGAGCCTGCGGTTTTTGGATTACGCTTTGGATTACTGCGATTTGACGGATGGCTATCCGGACGACGCCCGGTTCCGGTGGACTTGCGAGACCTTCTGGGCGGTGCGGGAGTTCCTCAAGTCGCGTCCACCGGTGCAGATCGAGCGTCTCCGGCGCCGGGTGCAGGAAGGCCGGATCGAGATTGCTGGTCTGCTGCTGAACCTCTCGGAGATTGCGACGGAGAGCTCGATCTGGGCCTCGCTGCAGAGTCTGCGCGCGGTGGGGGGCGACCTCGGGTTGCCGGTGGTGACGGCGATGCAGAACGACGTGAATGGGGCGGCGTGGTGTCTGCCGGATTATCTGCCCGGGATCGGGATCCGGTACCTGACGATGGGGATCAATGAAACCCGATCGATCCTCCCCTTCGATCAGCCGACGGCCTTCTGGTGGGAGGCGCCGTCGGGGCGGCGGATTCTGGCGTATCGGGCCGACCACTATCACACGGGGAATTTCTGGGGGATCCACACGGGGGACGAGGCGAAGTTCGGGGCGGGGCTGATCCGCTATCTGCGGTCGCTCGAGCAGCGGCGGTATCCGTTGGATCGGGCGGCGGTCCAGTTTTCGGGCTATCACACGGACAACTCGCCGCCGTCGATGATTGCGAGCGACCTGGTGCGGCGGTGGAACGAGCGGCATGTCTGGCCGAAGCTGCGGGTATCGGTGGCGCGGGAGTTTCTCGAGCACGTGGAGAAGGAACATGGGAGTCAGCTTCCGGTGCATCGTCAGGCCTGGCCGGACTGGTGGACGGACGGGTTCGGGTCGGCGGCCCGGGAGACGGCGGCGTCGAGGGAGATGCACGCGGGGATGCAGGTGACTGAGGCGCTGCTGGCGATGTCGGCGTTGCGGGGGCGGCGGATTCCGGAGGCGATACTGCGTCGGGCGGCGGATGTGCAGGAGTCCCTGATGTTCTATGACGAGCACACCTTTGGCGCGGCGGAGAGCGTGGACGATCCACTGGCGGAGAACAGCCAGGTGCAATGGAGCGAGAAATCGGCCTATGTGTGGACGGCGGTGAAGGAGGGGAGCCTGCTTCGGGAGGATGCCTTCGGGTTGTTCCAGGAGTTCCTGCCGCGGGCGGACGTTCCGACCCTGGTTGTGGTCAATACGCTCAATTGGCCGCGGTCCGGTCTGGCGCAGGTGTTCATCGATCACCAGATGCTGCCGCCGGACCGCGAGGTTCGGATCGTGGATGCGGAGACGGGGAAGGCGGTCCCGGCCCAGCCGTTGGGTCGGCGGTCGGAGGGCGCCTACTGGGCGTTTTGGGCCCGGGATGTTCCCGCGCTCGGGTATCGGCTGTTCCGGATTGAGACGGCAGACCGGCCGCGGCCTGCCGAGGAGCGGGTGGCGGGCACGGCCCTCGAGAACGGGCATTACGCCATCGAAGTGGACCCCGGGAAGGGGGCGGTGACGCGTCTGGTGGACAAGGAGACGGGGCTGAACTTGGTCGACGCCTCGGCGCCGTGGGGGTTTGGCCAGTTGTTCCGCGAGACGCTGACGGAGAAGCGGGACTTCGTGGCGGACCGGTTCCGTCGGGCGGCGTGGACGAATGTCACGGTCGAACCGGGGGTCCGTGGGCCTGTGTGGCAGAGTCTGGTGCTGGCTGGTCGGCTCGAGGGGTGCGCCGAGAAGAACGGAGCCCGGGTTGAAATCCGTCTCTACCAGACGGAGAAGCGCCTCGAGTTTCATTGGATGATCCGGAAGCTGCCGGTGGCGAGCGCGGAGGCGGTTTACGTGGCGTTTCCGTTTGCCCCGAGGGACGGGCAGATCGCGTACGAGGCCCAGGGCGGGATTGTGCGTCCGGGGACGGATCAGATCCCGGGTTCGTCGTCGGACTGGCAGACGGTGCAGGGCTTTCTGGCGGTGCGCCATCCGCAGGGGCAGATCATCTGGAGCAGTGCCGGGGCGCCGCTCGTGCAATTGGGGGATCTCAATTTGGGCAAGTGGCAGCGGGTGACGCGTGTGGCACAGCCGCATGTCTACTCGTGGGTGATGAATAACTACTGGTTCACCAACTTCCGGCCGACCCAGGAGGGTGACTTCCGGTGGAACTACGGTCTGACGACGACGCGCGATCCGGGGAACGCGGCCGCGACGCGTCTTGGTTGGGGTTTTCGGATTCCGCTGGCGACGCGGGTGCTGACGCCGCTGAAAGCTGGGAAGACGGTGGAGCCTCCGGCGCTATCGCTGGTGACGGTGGACGTGCCTGGGGTGGTGGTGGTGGACACGCGGCCTGCGGCGGGCGGCGGGGTTGTGCTGCAGGTTCGAGAGGTTGCCGGCGAGGGCGTGACGCTCGATGCCGGCAATGTCCGCACGTGGATGCCCATCGAGGCCGCCGCGGAAGTCAACGCGCTTGGAGCTGTCCTCGAGGACGGCATCGAGTCGATCGCGTTGAAGCCCTGCGATGTTCGGTTCGTGCGGCTCCGGTTCGGCGCGTTGACCGAGTGACGATCGGGCCAAGTGAAGCTGTTGCCTTTCGTTCTGGGCTTGGTGGGGTCTGGGCTGTTGCTGCGGGCGGATCCGCCGCCTGGATACTACGCGGCGGCCGAGGGGAAGCGGGGGTTGGCCTTGCGCCAGGCGCTTCACGGCATCGTGCGCAATCACCGCGTCATCCCGTATGCGAGCGGCGCCCAGCTGGACACGAGCGACGCGCTGCGGGTGCTGGATCAGGACCCGGCGAATTCGGGGAACGTGGTGGGCATCTACTCGAGACTCTCGAGGTCCAAGGCGAGTTTCGGGCTGGCGGCCGGCTGGAACCGGGAGCACCTCTGGTGCAACGGCTACGGCATCGAGTCGCGCGAGCCCGCGTACAGCGACCTGCACAACCTCCGGGCCGAGGACATGACGGTCAACAGCGATCGGGGGAACAAGTACTTCGACGAAAGCAATCCCTCCGACCCCGAGTATGCGAATCCGGCAGGCGCGGAGGCGTTGTTGTCGTCGACGGACAGCGATTCATGGGAGCCGCCGGAGTTTGTGAAAGGGGACATTGCGCGGGCGATGTTCTACATGGCGGTCCGGTATATGGGGGATGCAGCCGGGGAACCGGCCCTGACGCTGACCGATGCAATTGGGCAGATCACAGCCTCCGGGAGTTCCATGGGGCGGCACACCGTCCTGGTGCACTGGCACCTGCAGGATCCGGTGGATGCTGCCGAGGCCGGTCGGAATGACGCGATCTACCGCGACTACCAGAGGAACCGGAATCCGTTTGTGGATCGCCCGGAATGGGTGCTCGAGGCGTTTATGCCACAATTGACCCTCTCGGTGTCGGGGACGAGTGCCACGCTCGAATGGGCCGCAGACGCCTCGCCGATCGTGGTGCTCGAAGCGACGAGGACGGCGATCTCGAACTGGAGCACCGTGACGAACGTGCCGACCCAGGCAGGCGCTTTCTGGAAAGTGACGCTCCCGCTCGAACCGGAAGAGCGGTTCTTTCGATTGCGGCTGCCGTAGTTGTTCCCTCGCCGATTCAGGACGGAGGGCAGATTGGAGGCCGCGCGAAGCCGGCTCGGCCGCCCCCCCCCAATCTGTGATCCGCCCCGAATCTGCGCGGAGATCGTCCCTCGCCGATTCAGGACGGAGCGCAGATTACCCTCCGTGCGAAGCTGGCTCTGCCGCCCTCCCAATCGGCGATCCGCCCCGAATCTGCGCGGGGATGATCCCTCGCCGATTCAGGGCGGAGCGCAGATTACCGTCCGCGCGGAGCCGCTTCTGCCGCCCCCCCAATCTGTGATCCGCCCCGAATCTCCGCGGAGATAGCCCCTCGCCGATTCAGGACGGAGGGCAGATTGGAGGCCGCGCGAAGCCGGCTCGGCCGCCCCTCCCAATCGGCGATCCGCCCCGAATCTGCGCGGAGATCGTCCCTCGCCGATTCAGGGCGGAGCGCAGATTGCCGTCCGCGCGGAGCCGCTTCTGCCGCCCCCCCAATCTGTGATCCGCCCCGAATCTGCGCGGAGATAGCCCCTCGCCGATTCAGGACGGAGGGCAGATTGGAGGCCGCGCGAAGCCGGCTCGGCCGCCCCCCCCCAATCGGCGATCCGCCCCGAATCTGCGCGGGGATCATTCCTCGCCGATTCAGGACGGAGCGCAGATTAGAGGCCGCGCGAAGCCGGCTCGGCCGCCCC
>Ga0209096_1000321_pt1 | contig 69143 bp, 44 predicted proteins | sample AD_UKC034_MetaG_FD_184407 | JGI IMG/M metagenome (GOLD analysis project Ga0209096, IMG submission 184407) | Active sludge microbial communities of municipal wastewater-treating anaerobic digesters from USA - AD_UKC034_MetaG (SPAdes) (version 2) | ecosystem: Engineered > Bioreactor > Anaerobic >...
TTCTTCGAGCTGGGGGGGCACTCGCTACTGGCGATGCAGCTGCTGTCGCGATTGCGCGACACCTGGGGGGTGGAGTTGCCCCTCCAGGCCTTCTTTCAAAACCCGACTGTCACGGCCATGGCCTCGCGTATCGATCGCGGGGACGGGCTCCGACCCGCAAGAGTGGCAGAACATCTCGACTTGGCCGCCGAAGTCACTCTGCCTTGCGAAACCGCCATTTCCTCGCCGCACCGGGAGCCCATGTCAGTCCCGAAATCGATTCTGCTGACCGGCGCAACTGGCTTCCTGGGGGCCTTTCTGCTCTATGAACTGCTTGAGCAAACGGACGCGCATGTCTATTGCCTCCTGCGCGCCTGCAACGCCGAGAGCGGCGGCCACAGGCTCAGCCGCGTTCTCTCTGCCTATCTTCTTGATCCATCCGTGTTGGATTCGCGGGTCACGGTCGTTCCCGGCGACTTGGCCCAGCCGGGATTAGGCATGCCCGCGGCCGAGTTTGACCGGCTCGCAGAGTGCATCGATGCGGTCTACCATAACGGCGCCTGGGTGAATCTCGCATTGCCCTACGACATCTTAAGGGCGGTGAACGTGCAAGGAACGCGGGCGATCTTGAACCTGGCAGCCCGGGTGAAGTCGAAACCGCTGCATTATGTTTCCACCCTGAGCGTCTTTCCAACTCAAGGCGCCTCCTCCGGGACCGTCCACTCGGAACACGACAGCCCGGACGACTGGCGGCAGTTGGATGATGGCTATTCCCAGAGCAAATGGGTGGCAGAAAAGACGGTCGCTCTGGCGGCGGCCAAGGGGTTGCCAGTTGCAATCTACAGACCTGGGAGGATCAGTGGCCACAGCCTGACCGGCGCCTGGAACACGAGCGACTTTACCTGTTGCTTTCTCAAAGGGTGCCTGAGGCTCGGCTGCGCCCCTTGCCTTGACGCGCTGGGCCCGGACGACATGACGCCGGTGGATTATGTCAGCCGTGCGATCGTCCATTTGGCGCGAACACGCAAGGCCGATGGGGGAGCCTACCATCTGTGTAATCCCAGTCCTTTTTGGTGGAGCACTTGGTTCGCCTACGCTAACGATCATGGCCACACAGTGCGATTGTTGCCGTACGCGGAATGGCGTGAGCACCTCCTGCGAGCGAGTCGCGATCCCATTCCCAACCCGCTCCGACCTTTCATGAATCTGTTCAGCCAAGATCTGCTGTTGCGCGAGCGTCTACCACGTTTCCGTTCCGACATTGCAGCTGAGGCTCTCGCCGACAGTCCGATCCGCTGCGCCCCGGTTGATGCCACTTTGTTTGGCACTTACTTCGCCTACTTTGCTCGAAGTGGCTTTATGGGTTAAGCGCGTGGGTGTGGTTAGCAGTCATTCCATCCGGAACGGGTTCAGGGCGACATGAACGGAGGGCTGATGGGGTCTGGCGTGGCAGATGCGTGAGAGATATGGCGGTCGCAGGTCGGTGATTTGGGTTGCCAAGGCGTGGTTCTCGTAGTAAGCGAGCGTGCACTGACATTGACCCCGGATGCATACTCGCGAAGACATTGTCCGACTCACCGAATTGGCGTCCTGCGCGGGCTGAGCGTCCAAGCTTGGCCAAGAGGCCCTGTCGCAGGTTCTGCGACGGATCCCGCCGGGGCATGATCCGCGTTTGCTGGTCGGGACGGCGACGGCGGATGACGCGGGGGTCTTTTTGCTCAATGCCCGGCAGGCGTTGGTGCAGACGGTGGATTTCTTCACGCCGATCGTCGATGATCCCTATCGCTACGGCCAGATTGCGGCGGCGAACTCGCTATCCGATGTCTACGCGATGGGGGGGCGGCCTCTGACGGCGCTGAACATCATGGGAGTGCCCGATGAACGGCTTGATCCCCGGGTGGTGGGCGCGATTCTCCGCGGTGGCGCGGCCAAGGCGCGCGAGGCCGGATGTGTGATTGTGGGGGGCCACACGATCAAAAATCCCGAGCCGTTCTACGGGCTTTCCGTAACGGGTCTTGTGTCACGGCACCGGCTGGTGACCAATGCGGGGGCACGGCCGGGAGACTGGTTGGTGCTGACCAAGCCCCTCGGGACGGGGATTGTCACCACGGGTATCAAACAGGGCATTGCTCCGGCAGCCCTGGCGCGGCGGGCGATGGCGTCCATGTCCCGGCTCAACAGCGTCGGTGCCGAGGTGGCCGAGCAAGGCTGGGTGCGCGCCGGAACGGATGTGACGGGTTTCGGCCTGCTGGGGCATCTGGGGACGATGTGCCGGGAGAGCGGGGTCGGAGTCGATCTGTGGGCGGACCGGGTGCCTGTGTTGGGCCGGGCCGTGCATGACCTGGTGGGCAAGGACTGTGTTCCTGGCGGAACGCGGCGCAACCTCGCCGCCGCCCGGCAGTGGACGGATTTCGGGGACGTGGCGCCGGCATTGCCGTTGGTTCTGGCGGATGCGCAGACCAGCGGTGGACTCTTGTTGTGTGTGCCGGACCGGCGGTTGGCGCAGGTGACGTCGCTGCTGCGCCGGCGACGGTCGGGGTGCGTCGCTGTGATTGGCCGCGTGATGCGCGGTCCGCGCGGTCGGATTGTCGTGCGGAGCCTTGGTGGCAGCCAGAACCTACCGGCGTGATCCGGGAACCGGCGTCGGAGAGGCCCCGGCCTGAGGAGACCCCGGTGTCGCCGCGCGCGTGAGGAGGAGGGCCGGCAGAACCAGGAGGACCGCCGCGAGCGCGGTGGCGAAAGCGATGGCCGCGAGCATGCCGAAGTGTACCACGGGCGGGAACGACGACCCGCCAAAGAGGCTGAACACGGCGATGAGAATGATCTCAGTCCCGAGGATCGGCCTGCCTTTGGCTTCGAGGGTGCGCTCGATCGCGCCATGGGCGCTTTGGCCGGCACGCCGTTGGTCACGCCAGAAGGTGACGGTGTGGATGCCGTTGTCGACCGCGATACCCAGGGCGATGGCGGCGACCATGACGGTGATGGAATTGAGGGGGATATCAGCCCAGCCGGCCGTGGCCAGGACCGCTGCCACGGGAAGGGTGTTCGCCAGCACCACCAGGCCCGCGAGAGCGGCTGATCGCCATAGGCCCGCCAGCAGGAGGCCGATGACCGCCAGCGTCAGGACGGCGCTCTGAGTCTGGCTCCTCAGAATCTGCCGGTCCGCCTCGAGCAGCGAGTGCAGCCCGCGCGCGGCCGAGACTGTTGTCCCGGGGGGGCGGAGTCGTTCGGCGTAATGAACCACATCCCGCACCAAGGCCACGTAGCGATCCGCGGAAAGATCGGATGTGCGCAGAACGAGCGAGGCGGTTTGGAACGAGGGATCGGCCAGCGTGACGAGGAAGGGGAAGTCGTAGCTGCGGAGGGCGAAGACGAAGACCTGGAGAAGGAGTGGATTCTCGGGGAGGACCAGCGATCCGGGGCGTTCGTGGTTCCAGATCTGGTTCATCATGGCCAGCAGTTGGGGATACGAGTAGACACCGGACAGGTTGGTGCGGGCAGCGGCGAAGCGATGCACCTGCTCGAGGTAGCGCAGGAAGGCGGGATGATTGACACCGTTTGTGGCGCCCGAATCGAACTCGATCTGGACCACGTTGATCCCGCCATAGACCCGGTTCAGCGCCTCGAAAGCCTGGCGTGTCGGGCTGCGCGGGTTCAGGAACTCGACTGCCCGCACGTCGGTTCGGATGCGGCCAATCCCCAGGCTGAGCAGGGCCAGGGCCGCCAGAGCGGATCCCAGGATGACACGACGATGGCGGGCAATGAACCCGGTCCAGCGGCCCGGAGCCGAGGCAAACCGGCAAGACCATGGCAAGCATCCGCCGCGGAACCTGGGCAGGGCGAGGCGGGGAGCGAGGCAGCGGAGCGCCGCAATGGCCGGGCCAAAGGTGATTCCATGGACAAGCGTGAGGCCGACGGCGGCCAGGAGGCCGAACTCGCGCGTGGGAGCGGCGCCGCCGATGGTGAGCGACAGCAGGCCGACGACCGTTGTGGCGGTTGCGTAGGCGGACGGCTTGAACACGACGCGGAGGGATTCACGGAGCGCGGTGTCGGGATCAGGTTGCGTGGCGCGCATCCTCTGGAACGAAGTCAGCAGGTGAATCAGCAGCGTGAGGTGGATCCCCGTCAGGAGAGGAAAGAGCATGATCGAGAAGACGTTCAATCGGAAACCGCCGATGGCGATGGTGCCGGCCACCAGGAGGAGGGCGAGGCCGTGGCAGGCCACCGCGAAGCCGACCAGGGGGAGGGAACGAAGAGTGATCCACAACACGAGAATCAGAATGACGCCGGCGGCGGGAATGAACCGCCGGAGATCCGTCCGGAGGGTTGCACGGATCTCCTGCTCGATGAAGGGAATGGCCAGAACCTGGATCCGGGCTCCCTCGTCCTGGAATCGAGCCAGGAGGCTGTCGATCCGGGCACGCAGGGCGGTCTGGGCAGCCGGGGTCTCGGCGCGTTGCCGGAAGGTCGCGAGAATCAGCGTGTGCCGGCCGTCGGCGGAGACCATGATGTTCCTGACGAGGGGATGGGTGGTGCAGAAGGTCTTGAGGTCGGCGAGAGCGGAGGGGGACGGCTGGTCAGGCACGAGGGGCACCATCTCGAAGCTCAGTCCGCGCCGGACTGGTTTGTACGAGTGGGTCAGGCTGCGGACCTCGACCACGTCCGGCTGTTGTTCAAACGCAACGCTGAGACGGCGGACTTGGTCGATCCCGGCCGGGGTGAAGAGAGCCTCGGATTCGAGGCCGAGGACGACGACCTCGGTGTCGCCGAGGATCCGGCGGACTTGCTGATAGCTGGCCAGATTGCGCTGATCTCCCTGGAGCAGCACGCCCGTCTCCGAACTCACCCGGAGCCGGGTCAGATGCCAGAGCAGGGGCAGCACCAGAAGGCCTGTTATGGCCAGCGCGAGGCGCGGGTGGCGGAAGAACGGATTCCAGTCGGCCCCGGTCACAGCCGGGGTTTATCAGAAGGCAGGCGGCAAACCAATGCCCAAAAGCCACTCTTGGCACCCTGGCACACGAGGCGACCCAGCCGGCATCGCCTATGGGACGCGGGTTCTGTGCGCTGGCGGTATGGCTTGGGCCGGGGGCGTGGCGTGTGGTTCGGTGCCCGGATTCTATCCGCCGTGAGCTGCGTGGGTGGCGGGCTCGGGTTTGAAAGGCTCGAGTTCCTCTCCCTGGCGGACGAGGCGGGCGCTATTGAAGACGACGATGAGGGAACCGGCGTTATGCATGAGGGCGGCCACGATGGGGTTGATGTAGCCGAACGTCGCCAGGGTCAGGCCGCCGAGGATGAAGCAGATCCCGAACATGAAATTCTGGTTGATGACGTTGCGGGTCATGCGGGAGAGCTTGATGAAGAAGGGGACACGGCGGAGGTCGTTGTTCATGAGCGCGATGGTGGCGCTGTGGATGGCGACCTCGCTGCCGGCGGCGCCCATGGCGATGCCCATGTCGCCGGCGGCCAGGGCGGGGGCGTCGTTGACGCCGTCGCCGACCACGGCGACGCGGTAGCCCTTGGCCTTGGTTTGGCGGACGAACTCGACCTTGTTCTGGGGGAGGCACTCGGCGACGACCTCTCCGCAGCCGATCTCACGGGCGACACGGGCGGCGACGGGTTGCCGGTCGCCGGTGACCATGGCGACACGGCGGACGCCGGCTTCGGCGAGGGCGATGAGGGCGGGCCTGGCCTCCTGCCGGACCTGGTCGCGGAGGCCGATCCAGCCGATGTATTGGCCGTCGCGGGCGACGAACACGAGGCTGTATCCCTCGGTTTCGTTCAAATCGACGGCCTGGTAGAGGTTGGCGCCAATGCCGTTGTCCGCGAGCCACTGCGGTCGGCCGACGAGGATGGTGGCGCCATCGATGACCGCCTTGACGCCGCGGCCGGGGCTTTCGGTGAAGTTGTTGGGCTCGGCGAGCGGCACGCCGACTTCTTCGGCGAGCTGGGTGATGGCCCGCGCGGTGGGATGGGTGCTGTATTTCTCGGCGGAAGCGGCCAACCGGAGGAGTTCCGCCGGCTTGAGCGTGCCGAGCGGGGCGAGGCGGCTGACGGCGAGGCGTCCGGTGGTGAGGGTCCCCGTCTTGTCGAAGATGAAGGCATTGATGCGGGCGGCGAGTTCGAGATCGGCGACGTTTTTGACGAGGATGCCCAGTCGGGCAGCGGCGGAGAGCGCGGCGACCATGGCCGTGGGCGAGGCGAGGATGAAGGCGCACGGGCAGGCGATGACGAGGACGGCGATCATGCGATCGAGGCTGTGGGTGAAGGCCCAGACCAAGGCGCCGATCACGAGCACGAGCGGCGTGTAGTAGACCATGTATTGGTCCACGATCCGCATGAGGGGCAGCTTGGTCTTTTCTGCCGCGAGGATCAGCTCGCGCACGCGCCCGAGGGTGGTGTCATGTCCGGCGCGGGTGACGCGGACTTCGAGGACGCCGGTGAGGTTTTGGGTGCCGGCGAAGACCTGGTCGTCCTCGCTCTTGTCGACGGGCAGCGACTCCCCGGTGATGGTGGCCTGGTTGAAGGAGCCTTGCCCCCGCACAATCGTGCCATCCGCAGCCACGTTGTCGCCGGGCCGGATCCGGATGACATCGCCGACGCGGAGTTCGCTGGCGGCGACCTCTTCCTCGCGGCCGTCCGGGAGCAGGCGGCGGGCTTTGGTGGGGGTGAGGCGGATGAGGGACTCGATCGAGGCGCGCGCGCCGGCGGCGGTCCGGGTTTCGATGATCTCGCCCAGCAACATGAAGAAGGCGACGATTCCCGCGGTCTGGTAATTGCCGGCGGTCTGCAGATCGCCGCTGGCGAACGAGGCGAGGACGGCGATGCTGACCAACTCGTTGATGCTCAGAACCCCGCGCCGGAGTTCCTTAATGGACGTCCAGAGGATGGGGGCGCCGAGGATGATGGCGCCGATCATGGCGCTGGCGCTGGCGATGGGGGCATTGCCCGGGAAGATCCAGCCGACGAGGTAGGAGTTCACGATGAACACCATGCCGATCAGCGTCTGGGAGAGCTTGACCGGGACGTGTTCATGGCCGTGATCGTGCCCGTGATCGTGGGCGTGGTCGTGATCCGAGGCGGCATCGCCGGCGACGGCCTCTTGGCGGCTGAGGAGAGAGGTGACCTGCATAAGGCGGGCGGTGAGGGTCGTCAGGGGATTGGGGTGGACTCACGCGATTCCGGCTCACGGCTGAGCTGGAGCCGGAGCTCAGAGAACTCCTCGGGCAGGAGGAACTTCGCGTTGGTGTTGGTGAGAACGCGTTGGAGACGGGCGGCCAGGAGGCGCTCCTGGAACAGGCGGGGGTTCTCGACGTATTGGGGGAGCTGGTCGTCGAAGGCCAGGGCGGCGGCCTGGACGCCGGAGACGATGCGATTACTGCTGACGAGGCCGGCGTTGACGATGGCGTTGGACTGGCCGAGGGCGGTATTGACGAGCTCTTCCTGGTAACTGCGGGCGCGGCTGATCTCCGAGCTTCGGGCCTGTTCCATTTGGTTGACCTTCTCGAAGGCGTCGCGCACATCGGCAGCCGCCACAGTTTCGACGTCGCTCGGTTCGAGCGCGATGCCGACCTCGTGCGCTTCGATCTTCTCCTGGACCCGGGCGATGACAGCGTCGCGGAAGGCGGTCTTCTCCTTGTAGAGCGCCTGATCGGCGGTGAACCGGGCGGAGGCGTGGAAGATGGCGTTATTGACGATATTGGTCAAAACCTCCGTGACGTTGGTGAACCCGAAGGCGTACTGGATCGGGTCGGTGATGCGGTATTTGATGGTGGCGCGGACATGGATGATGTTGCCGTCGGCGGTGAGGGTATAGCCGTCGGCCTCGGGGCGGAGGTAGCCGAGCGCCTGGGGTTGCGCATTGGCCGCGGCCATCTCCGGGGTGACCTGATACCAGCCGGTCGTCGAGCTCACGGTGTGGCTTTGGCCGACCTTGATGCGGACTTTTTCGTTGATGGGGTAAGGCCAGGCCCAATGCCAGCCCGGCTGGAGCAACTGGTCTTTGCCGGTGCCTTCCGGCTTCCCGAAGAGGAGTTTGACCACCACCTCGTTGGGTTCGACGATGAACATGCCGGAACAGAGGAAGAGCAGCGTCAAGCCGATCATGAAGACCTTGATGACGCGGAAGCTGCTATGGAGCGCCTCCGAAAGCGCCTGGGAACTGGCGTCCTCGAACGTGCCCGGGGCGTGCGCGGCCGGTGCCGGCGCCTCCGGTGCCTGGGGCGGGCCGGCGTCCGCGGGTGGGGGCTGGGGGGGAGTCTCGGGAGCGTCGTTCATGGCGTGGCCTCGGGGCAATTACTTGGACGTGGCCGGTGTGGGCGGCGTGCGGAGCAGGTCGAAGGGCGGCGTTCGGGTGTCGACCACGAGGGTGGAGCGTTCCTTCAGAGCCTGCTCGAGGGCGTCGAGCTTGAGTAGGAAGACCGCCAGCTCGGGGTTCTGCTCGAAGGTGCGGAGGGCGCGGGCGGCCTGCTGCTCGGCGTTGCCGCGGATGACGGTGGCCTTGGCTTCGGCCTCGGCCAGGATCTGGTCCCGGCGGAGATCCGCTTCGGACCGGATCCGGATTGCTTCCCCGGCGCCCTCGCCCTGGAACTGTTTCACCAGCTGATCGCGCTCGGCCTTCATCCGCTCGAAGACCTTCTCGGTGATGCTCTGGGGCAGGCCGATCTGTTTGATCCCGAGCAGGACGACCTCGACGCCGTAGTTCTCGAGAGCCTTGGGTTTGACGCTGGCGAGCATCTCCTTCTCGATGGCGTCGAACCGGAGTTCGCTGGGGTTGGGAGAGATGAAGTCGCTGAGGGGGTGCTGGCCGACGACGCCGTTCTTGGCGTCGCGGAGGATGCCTTCGAGCCGTTCCTCGGCCATCATCTGGTCTCCGCCAAAGCGCTCGAGGAAGACCCGGGCGTCCTTGATCTTCCAGCCCAGGAAGACATCGATGAGGATCAAGCGGGCGTCGCGGGTGGTGACCTGCTCGTACTTTCGCTCGAAGTTGCGGACCCGGTTATCGAACCGGTGCACGCTTTGGATGGGCCAGGGCAATCGGAGGTTGAAGCCGGGCTTGTCGATGGTGCGGGAGAACCGGCCGAAGGTGGTGACGACGGCGACCTCGGTCTGGCGCACCTGGAAGCAGACGAGCATGGCAGCGAAGATCGCGGCCACGACGAGTCCGGTGACGAGGGTGACAGGATGGTATTTCATACGCGCTGGAGCATTGTCGAAGTGGGGTAGGCTTCAGTTCTTCGCGGGGGGCAGGGTGATGTCGGTGATGTCCTTGCGGAGTTTGTCCTCGAGATTGAGAGTGACGACGCCGTGTTGGTTGGTCGAGGCGATCACGTAAGCGCGGGTTTGGCCCAGGGCCCGGCCCAGGGTATCGAGGTAGGCCCGAAGGCGGTAGACCTCCGGCGAGGCCGCATGGGCGTCGAGTTGGTTGGTGAACCGCTCGGCGCTGGCGATGGCGGCCGAGACCGTGCGCAGACGGAACGACTCCGCTTCATTGACCGTGCGGGCGGCCATGCCGCGGGCGACGGGGAGGTTGGTGGCCATGTAAGCCCGGGCATAGAGGTTGGTGGCCTCCTTGTCCTGGATGGCGCCGATGACCTTCTCGAAGTCGGGGGCGACCTTCACGGGCGGGTGGATGCCGTGGAGGCCCACGAACAGGATGCGCACTCCCAGGCCGTAGGCATCGGCCCGGGCCTGGATCCGCCGCCGCAGATCGTCGGCCGCCTTTAACCGGCCGGCGGCCATGATGTCGTCGATGTCGACGCTGACGAGGTAATGGGTGACCTCGCCGTAGGCCAACCGCTGGATGAGCTCGTGGGCGTTGGCGTGGTGGTAGGCGAACGCCTCGAGGTCCCGGATCTGGTATTGGACGGGGACATTGACCGCGAGGAGGTTGACCGGGACCGTTTGCTCTCCGGAGACGAGGTTGGTGGTCTGCTGTTCCCGGCTGGCCACCAGCATGTCAAACTCCTCCTTGGCGTGGGTCTTGGTCCAGATCAACACCCGCTGGTGCTCGGTGTGCTCGTCGTGTTCGATCCCGATGGTGAAGCTCTGGATCCTGTCGGTTTCGTACCGGAACGCCTTGTCGATGGGCCATGGCCACTTGAGATGAAGCCCCGGGTTGAGGATCTTGCGGCTGGCGACCGGTTGTCCGAAGCGTTCGAGCAACGCCTGCTCGCCCGGTTGGATGACGATGAAACAGGTCGACAGGACGAGCACAATCAGTTGGCCAAGGACGAGCCATGCCAGGGCTCGCTCGAGGAATCGATAAAACCAGGTCTCCGACACCTTGAATCCGAACTGGTAATCCAGGGCCTGTGCGGCCGTCGTGATCAGCCCGCCCGGTTGGCCCAGGAGGCCGATCAGACGGCTTTCATAGAGGGGATGTTCGGCCACGCCCTTGAGCCGGGGACGGTAGATTTCAAAGACGAGCGCCAGGATGTTCTCGACCGCGACCAAGGCGAGGACCCCCAGGAGAACCCGGGCGACGATCCGGTCGAGGTGCGGGTACCCGGCCCAGCCCGCCACCTCGGCTGCCGCAGTGATCATGCAGAACAGGGCGCCCAGCAGGAGATAGCCTGCCTGCGGCCGGAGCAGCCGCTGGCGCTCGAGGCGAGCCAGCACGGCCGAGTACTTGCCGAATTGAAACAGGACGAGGGCGAAGAGGGCGTTCAGCGCCATGGCCACCGTGCCCTGTTGGACCGAGGGCGTCTCGTCCTCGCCCACGAGACGCCAGAGGAAGTAGGCGCCCGCCGTCTGCAGCCCGAACAGCAGCACGCTGAACGCCGGGACGATGAACCGTTCGAATTGCTCGCGGGCCCGCCGCGCGGGGAAGGTGTCCGCGGCCGGCTCGGCGAAGAGGGTGCCGCTCGACGCGGTCCGCCGGAGCTCGTCGAATTCGAGCTGTTCCATGCGCTCGCGGTGTTCGAGCCGCATCTGGAAGTAACTGACGGCTGCGACCAGGAAGCCCAGGCCCAGGAAAGCGCTGGTGACGAGACCGGCGGCGGAGTGGGCGTAACGGGCCACCAGGACGGCGGCCACGCTGACGGCCAACAGCAGGAGCCAGTTGACCAGTCCTTTGCGGTGAATGTTCTGTTCCATGGAAGTCTTCGCTCGCGTCAGCTCAATTCACGATCCTCGAACAGGGCCAGGGCGAGGGCCAGCGCGGCCCCCAGGTAGGCGGCCACGTAAGCCAGGCTGCGGCCGACGTAGCTCCAGGGGATGGTCTTTTGTTTCTCGAGGGCATCGGCCATCCAGAACAACTGCCAGTTGGGTGTGATGGCGTAAGCGACGGCCGCCCAGCCTTCGCCGCGTTCGGCGCGGGCTCCGAACAGGAAGTCTGACATCAGTCCGAGGACGAACACGGCGGTGCAAACGGCGAGGGTCGGGATTATCTCGAGGCGGGTTGAACAAAGCAGGGCCACGCCCGCGAGAGTCCAGATGGCGAACAGGATCAGGACGGCTGCCGGCACCAGCCGCCAGTCGATGCCCTGCGCATAGGCCTGGAGTTTGCCCTCCTTGTCGAAGGCATTGATGGCGACGAACGCCAGCGTGGCGAGGAGCACGAGGGCGGCCACGGCATCCGAGACGAAGGTGCGATTCAGGAAGTAGTTGGCAAACGCGGCGAGGCCGTAGGCCAACACCACGGCCGCTCCGTAGATCCGGAGGGCGAAGGTGTCCGTGCCGCCGTACGCGTCATAGGCCATCCGGCTCGACAGGAGAGCCGAGATCAAGTTGAAGTACGTCAGGATCATCAGCGCCAGGGCGACGCCGCAGTACTTGGCGATCAGGAACTGGGTCCGGCTGACGGGCTTCGAGAGCACGGCCAGGGCCGTCCCGGTGCGAATCTCGTGGGCGAGCGACGACGACGCGCTGAGGACGGCGCCGACCAGCCCGGCCAGCAGCATGATGGCCAGGACGCTGTCCTTGACCATCTTGGGGTCATCGCCGAAGCCGAAGTAGGGCACCACGGCCAGGAACACCCCGAAAACGCCGGACGTGGTCATCAGCAGCAGGAAGACCGGCTGCCGGACCAGCTCCATGAACGCGTTGCCCGCAATGGTGATGAACTGCCGCATCGCAGCAAATCAGACTATCCAGCGAGGCGCCGCCTCAGACCCTGTCGAGTCCTCTGGCTCATGAAGATCCTGCTGCCCCTCCCTTTCCTCTCCCCCGCGCCTCGCTGATGGAGTCCTCGACGGGAGGAGGGGACGCCTGTAACCGGAAGGGCCAGAGCTTGATCTGTTGACTGCCAGTTCCATAAGTCGAGGACTCCAGTATGATCGTCTTGCGCAACCATTGCAAACCGTTCGTGGGCGGACGGGCCTAAGGGCCTAAGGGCCAAAGAATCGAGGGACCGGCGGCCCTTGCTTCCGTTCGGCGATTCAGTAGCTCAATCCGGGGCCGTCGGGAACTGTGCGTTTGACGGCACAGCGGGCAGGTGTTGTCAGGGCTTGCAGGCCGGCGGACGCGCAGCGGGAGTCCTCGACTTGTGAGACTCGTGGTCAACGGGTCAAGTTTGGTCCCTTCTGTTCCAAGCCTTTCCTCCTTCCGTCGAGGACTCTACATTAGCGAGGCGCGGAAGAGAGGGTGGGCAGGCACCGCAGGATCTTCATGAGTCTGAGGACTCGACTGGGTCTGAGGCACGCCTCGCTAGCTGTGCGGCGAGACGGATTGCAGCCAGCATGCTCTCCGGGCGCGCCCGGTGGCGTCCGGCGATGTCATAAGCGGTGCCGTGATCCGGAGACGTGCGGGGGAACGGGAGGCCGAGCGTCCAATTCACCCCCGTGTCGAAAGCCACCATCTTGAGCGGCGGCAGCCCCTGATCGTGGTATTGCGCGACCAAAGCGTCGAATTCCCCCATGTAGGCCCGACGGAAGAGCGCGTCCGCCGCAAACGGGCCTGAGGCGTCGATGCCCCGCTGCTGGCACGCGCGCACCGCGGGGGCGATGGTCTCGATCTCCTCGGTTCCCAAGTGTCCGCCCTCGCCCGCGTGCGGGTTGAGCCCGCAGACGCCGATCCGGGCCTGGGGCAGCTGAAGATCCCGGCAGGCAGCTGCGGCGAGCTCGATGGCGCGGTCGACCTTCTCGCGGGTCACGCGGCGTGCAACCTCGGCGAGGGGGAGATGGGTGGTGGCGAGCGCCACGCGCAACCAGCGTCCGCGATCGTCACAGCCCAGGAGCATCATGACAACCTGCTCGGTGCCGGACAGGGCGCCGAGGAACTCGGTCTGGCCGACAAACGGACGCCCGGTGCGGAGGATCGCCTCCTTGGAGAGAGGGGCGGTGACCAGCGCCTGCGTCTCCCCGCGCAGACAGCGCCGGGCGCCGTCTTCGAGCCAGGCGAGGGCGGCGATAGCCGCCTCCGGCGCGCCGGGCGAAAGGTCCCGGGGCAGGGGAGCGGCGTGGGGATTGGCGACCCAGACCCCCGGGGCGGCATCGTAGCCGGAGAACGGTTTGAGCGCGATTCCGATGCGATAAGTGCGGTTCAGGCGCTCGAGCCCATCGTGATCGCCCAGCAGGAGATACCGGCCCTCGGGATCGTCCGCGCTTTGCCGGGCGAGGGCGTCGAGGGTGACTTCAGGCCCCACGCCGGTCACGTCGCCTGAGGCGATGACGATCCAACGAGCGTGCACACTAGAAGTAACGGATGAACGACTTTGACTTGAGGCGGTCGATCCATTGTTTCTCGAGCCGGGCCCGCTCCTCGGAGATGAGGGCCTGCTCGACTTCCGCCCGGACCTCGGGGAGGGTGCGCGTGAAGTTCACCCGCGACTCCTCGACCTGGACAATCCAAAAGGCGGAGTCCGTCTCGATCAAGCCGCTGCGCTGACCCGGCTTGAGGGAGCGGATGGTATCCTCGAGTTGCTTGTGATAGTGCTCGCGTTCGAGCTCGACCCAGCCGCGGTCGCCGCCCTGGAGGCGGAACGTGTCCTCCGAGTAGACGGACGCCAATTCGGCAAAGGGCGTGCCGGCGGCCAGTAGTTTCAGGATTTCCTCGCCGCGGGCTCGGCCCGAGGTGGCGCTCGCGCCGGCGGTCTTGTTGAGCATGATCGTCCGCAGGCGGATCTGGTCGCCGACCTTGAACTTTTCGAGGTTGTCGACGTAGTACTTCTCGATCCTGAAGGGGGAGATGATGATCTCCTGGGCGACGTATCGGGACCGCATCACAGCGACGATGAAGCGCTCCCGCTCCTGCTCCTTGAGGCGGTCAGGCGTCAAGCCGCGGCTCTTCAGGTCCCGGGTCATGCTCGCGCGATCCCCGCCCCACCGCTCCCGAAGACGCTCCCGAACGCGATCTTCGATCAGGCTCTCGGGGAGGTTGTAGCCGGCACGGCTGAATTCCTGGAGGATCAACTTTCGTTCGACCAGGATCTGGATGGCCTCCTCCTGGGCCTTCTGGATCTCCTTCTCGAGTTGGGCGGGCCGTCCGGCGAAGAGGCCGATCTTCGATTCGATCGCGAGCGCCGCCTCCTGTTGGACGTCCCGGAAGGTGATGGCCTCGTCATTGACGATGGCCACCAGACCGTTCGCCGTGACCGGGTTCGCCGCGTGCGCGGCGCCCGCGAGGCCGAGAACGACCGTGCCGATGCAGAGGATGCGCTGCATGAGGACGCGATTCTAGCCTGGGTCGAACGGAAGAAGCAAGTTCCAGCGAGGCGCGCCTCAGACCCGGTCGAGTCCTCAGGCTCATGAAGACCCTGCGTTCCCTCCCCACCGGTGCCGCGCCTCGCTCATGTGGCCCGCACCGGCCGGTCGGTCACGTTGGAGCCGGCGGCAGGCCCAGGCTCAGTTGGTCCGGTTGGCCGAGCGTGCGGGCGTCGAATCCCCGCTCCCGCAGCGTCGAGGCGAAGTCCGCGGCGAACCCATGCAGGGTCCAGACCCGGCGCGGCCGCACGTGGTCGACCAACTCGAGCAGTTCTGAAAAATCCGCGTGGTCGCTCAGCGGGAACGCGGCGTCCACGCCATAGCGATGGCGGCACGCGGTGTCCATCGCCCAACCGGTCACTGCGGCCAGCCTCGGGCGCGTCAACGGGGAGATCCTCCGGGCGCGCGCCGCGTTGGGAGCGCAGACGACGACCGTGCCCGGCGCCGGCGATGTCTCCCAGAGGGCGTACGGCGGCAGGGGGAATCCCAGCTCCTCGTACAGGCGGGCGATGCGGTGGCAGTCCCTGTCGAGCGCCACGGCGAACCCGGCGTTCCCCAGGCCCACCAGAACCTCCTGGCTCTTGCCCAGCGAGTATGCCAGCAGGACGGGGGTGCCTCCTTGATCGAGCGTCTCCCGGCAGAAGCCGTGGATCGCTTCCCAGACGGCTGTTGCCGGGGGAAATCGGTATCGGGGCAGTCCGAAGGTGGTCTCCATGACCAGGGTGTCACAGGAGGAGACCAGGCTCAGGTCACAGGGTTCAGCCGCACCGCCGGCGCGGAGCTTGAAGTCCCCTGTGTACAAGAGCGATCCGACGTCGCTTTGCACGAACGCCATGGCGCTGCCCAGGATGTGCCCCGCAGGGAGCAAGGTGAGGGTGTATAAGCCCGCCGGCCCCTCGAGTGTCAGCGGTTCTCCAAAAGCAACAATGCGCTCGGCACGCCGCCCGCCCAGCCTGAGGCGCATGAACCGGGCGGTGGGCCGGGTCAGGATCACCTGCCGATGGGCGCCGATGTGATCCGCGTGCGCATGGGTGACAACCACCGGTTCGGGCCCGGTGCGACGCCGGCGCGGGTCGAGCCAGAGGCCCTGGGCTGGAAGCCAAAGCCCGCCCGCCCGGCATTCGATGTCGAGGAATCCCATCGCGGTCTCGAAGATGTCCTGTGAGACGCCACTACGGTTTGACACCCGTGTCAAGGCGTCAAGGAACTGGGCGCCTTGCCCGATCGAGACTCGCCCGGCCATGGACGGCTGGAGGCTAGGTGGTGGCAACGGCTGGAGAACATGAGTTGGGTACTACTCCGAGACCGGGCATGTCGCTCCTCACACCGATGACCTAATCCCTTGTGCACGAGCAAGGTATGCCAGACTTAACTAACCTGCTCTAATTAAGAAGTTCTAATCAAGTTTATTTGCAATTGTACCAATGACATCAAAGTGACCATGGCGTCTTTGATGGGCACGACAGTTGCTTTGCGTTTTCCGCCTAGCCACGGCGACGCTGGGGCATGCTATCCCCTCGAGCGCCGGCCGTGAGGCGTGCTTTCGAGACCGAGGGAAACCGTGAATATGACAATGCGACGCGTCAGACCGAAGAAGGACCGGATGAGCTCGAGCTTTCTATTGGTGTTGGCGATGGGTTTGGCGGGTCTGGCGGATGCCGAGGCCGCGCAACCCATGAAGGTGCGCCAGCAGGGTCGGCATTCGCCGGACCAGGTGATCGTAAAGTACTCGAAGGGTGCGGGAGCGCAGGTCCGTGAGAGGGTGGCGGCGAGTGTCCGTGGCGAGCGAGGGCGGCGGCTGGGTCTGGTCGAGGGGTTGGAAAGTGTCCGGCTGCCGCGGGGAGGGATGACGGCCGAGGCGGCCGTGGAGGCTTTGGCCCGCATGCCGGGCGTCGAGTATGCCGAACCGGACTACGAAGTCGAGGCGGTGGCTGTGCCGGACGATCCTCTTTTCAGCGATCTCTGGGGAATGGCGAGCATTGGTGCGGCCGCAGCCTGGGACACGACGGTGGGGGATTCGGGATTTGTCGTGGCGGTGGTCGACACCGGGGTGGACTTCAGCCATCCGGACCTGGCGGCCAATCTCTGGGTGAACCCGGGCGAGATTGCGGACAATGGTTTGGATGACGACGGCAACGGGTTTGTGGATGACGTGCGGGGCTGGGATTTTGCGTACAACGACAACGATCCGTTCGACGGCAAGGGGCACGGCACCCACGTGGCCGGGACGATTGCGGGCTCGGGCAACAACGGCATCGGGGTGGCGGGGGTGAACTGGACGGCGCGGATCATGCCGGTGAAGTTCCTCAATGACAGCGGGAGCGGTTTGACCTCGGCGGCGATCGAGGCGCTGAACTATGCCGTGGCGAACGGAGCGCGGGTCTCGAACCACAGTTGGGGTGGCGGCGCGTTCAGCCAGGCCCTGTACGACGCGATCGAGGCCGCGCGGGATCAGGGGCACCTGGTGGTGGCCGCGGCGGGCAACGGCGGTTCGGATTTCTATGGAGACAACACGGATCTCGCGCCCTTCTACCCTGCTTCGTACGACCTCGACAACATCATCGCCGTGGCCGCCGTCAACAGCGCGGACGCCAAGCCGACGTTCTCGAATTTCGGCGCGTCGAGTGTGGACTTGGGGGCGCCGGGGGTGGGCATCCTGAGCACCTATCCGGGAGATCGATACGCCTATGCCGATGGCACCTCGATGGCGGCGCCCCATGTCTCGGGGGTGGCGGCGCTGGTGTGGAGCCAGCAGCCGGACTGGGATCAGCCCGGGGACTACCTCAAAGTCCGGGATCAGATCCTCTTGAACGTGCGGCCGATCGCTGCACTGGCAGGCAAGACCGTGACGGGGGGAGGTGTTGACGCGGACGGTGCTGTGAACCACGCGGTTTACCCGCTCGAGACGCCGTCGGGGCCCGTGGCGACACCCGTTTCCACGACGTCAGTGAGTCTCTCGTGGGTGGACACAACGACCGAGTGGGAGTACCGGGTGCTCCGGTCGGCGGACGAAGGCGTGACGTGGGTCGAGGTGGGGACGACGGGTTTGAACGTGACATCCTTCCTCGACACCGGTCTGGGTGCGGGGGCGGAGGTCTCTTATCAAGTGCAGGCGGCAAATCACTTTGGGGTTTCCGCTCCCTCGATTGCGGTGTCCGTCCAGACCCCGGGAGGGACACCCACGATGCATGTCGAGAGCATCGTGGTCACGCTCTCGACGGCCCGAAACAACACCACCACCGCAACCGCGGCGGTGAAGGTCGTCAACGCGAGCAATCTGCCGGTGGCCTCCGGCGCAGTCGCAGGCAAGTGGACGATTACTGTGCCGGGCAAGGCACCCAGTGTTTCCTCAGCAACCGGGACGACTTCAAGCGCAGGTGTGGCCAGTATCAAGTCCCCGGGCAAGAAAGTGCCGAGCGGCACCGTGTTCACGTTCACCGTCACAGGGGTGACGCACGCCAGCTACGTTTACGATGCGGCGGCGAGCCACGTGACGACGGCATCCATAACCTATTGAAGACAGGCACTTTCAGACTTTAACCTACACGGCGCTTCAGCAAAACCACGACGCTGAATCCGCGAACATTGGAGACGACGACTTCGCACCAAAGGTCTACCTAGACCACTCAAACAGGGCCCGGGCCCGCAGGCGACACTCGGTGTCCACCACGGACCCGGGCTGCTGTTTTTTCGTCGAGAGCCAATGTCTTGCCCGGCTTTGCGGTGCCTTCCAAGCGAAGGACTTCAACGCAAGGGCACAGCGCGGCGCCGCCGCAACCCGAGGCCAGAGTCTCTTCGTTCGCGTCCGGCTCCGACGCTCGCGCGGGTCGCCGCGCTGCGCTCTCGCTGTCGCGCAAGGGGCAACGAAACCGGAATGAAATCCCTTGTGCTCAATTCCCTTGTCCTCCCGCCGCCCAATCTGCGATCCGCCTTGAAATCGGTGCCGCACTCCCCCTCTACGTTGCCTGCGGATCTTGCAAGGAACGTACGATTCCCACCGCTTGCACTGCGAAGGCGCGGGGGCGCAACGAAAGAGGGCTGGGAACCGCGGACGACGCGGAATACGCGGAAAGAAAAACTGGCGGGAAGCGTGGCCGGCTGGAAACCGGCGGGGCGGCGTCAGGCCTTGCGGCAGCGACGATAACCGGCAAAGCCGACGAGGCCGAGCCCGGCCCAGAGGGCGATCTCGCCCGGTTCAGGCACGACCGTGTATTCGTACTCGACCGTCAGACTGACTGAACCGTATGTCGTGACGTTCGCGTTGAGAAAGCTGCCTTCGCCGGCGAACGCCGCATCCATGTCGATCGTGGGACCGAACGAGCCGGTGCCCTTGAAGGCATCGAGCCCGGCATCGCCGGTCACGAAAATCAAGCTGGTGCTGGCCGAAGCGGAGAGAGGACTGGACTCGCTGCCCACCTCTGCCGAGTCGTCCCCGAGCCAATTCGGGTTCGGCTCATCGCCGAACGAATCTTCATCATCACCATTAGCTTCGTCGGCCGCCAAGTTGTAGCTGAAGGTGATCTGCGGGGAGAGGTTGTTCACGGTGCCGGCGGGGAGGCCGGTGACACTGACGGTGCCATCCCAGGAGGTCGAGCCACTCGCGGAAGAGGCATCCTCGTTATCGACGAAGCCGAAGGCGTAAAGCGTTGTGCTGAAGGTGAACGTCACCTTTGTCAGCGTGCCCAGCGAAGTGTTGAAATACTCAAGCGCGGGATCCGGTATGCCGTCGCCTGTCAGCTCGCTAGGGTGCGTCCAAGGCGTGTACGTCACGGCGGGATTGGCGTCGATGCTGTAGGTGTCCGTGTACGTTGCGGCGCGCCCTGCCAAGGCCAGCACCAGAACGATGATTGGCGCCAGCATCCTGAGAATTCCTGCGTTCATCTTCTCGATCTCCCCGTGCGCCGCCGCAAGGCGACATGCATGCCACCGTGTAATTCCGAGTGTTTTTACGCGATCCGGACTCGAGAATCAAAGCATTTTTTCATCTCGGGCCGGCGGTCGCTGGCACGATACGGGGTGCAGCCGCTTGGGTCTTTGAAGCGGGCCGCCGGGGTTCCGTGGGCAGAGTCTGTTACTGGCGGCAGTTGCCGTTGACCCAGCACGCCACCCTCCTCAAATGGAGGCTAGCCCCCCGATTGACATCTTGGGTTCGGCGAGGAAACCGACCGCTGGTGTCGCTATGGGCTTACCCAGCGGTCGGCCCCTGTCTGCCTTGACCACTCAACGGCAGGAGAATCGCATACCGTTAGCGGCGGCAATTGTTGTTGGCCCAATCGAGCACGTCCTTGATCGGCTCCATCTCGTCCTTGGAGGCGCCGTCGCAGAGAGCACTGTTGGCCAAGGCGATCAAGTCGGTCGCACTCAGGACTCCCAAGTCTTTGGGCCCACCATATTGAGCAGGGATCTTCGACGTATCGAATACAGTGCTGGTGGTGAAAAAGCCCTCGCGGACGTTGAGCGAGAAGGCGGCCAAGTGGGCGGAGAGCGTGTACGCCATGCTGCTGCATCCGCGATTGACAATCCAGGCGCTGACGTCCGCGGGAACCGCGAAGTCGGGCGTCGGGCCGTTGCAGTCCGTGAGGCAGAGACTGTTCAGAAAAGCGACATCACCGCCATCGATCAGCTTGAGACCGTTCTTATTATGCCAGAAGCCGGGGGTGCAACCTTCGCCGTCGTTCAGGCCGAAGGTGATTTCACACAGGGACTCGCAGCCCAGCTCATTGCGCGTCAGGACCTCGAACGTGGCGGTGCCGCTTGAACCGGCCTGAATGGTGAGAACGGGGGTGTCTTCTCCGCCGACGATGAACCAGCCGGTGTCCTGTCCGTCGATTTGCGTCCATTCGTAACTGACGGCACCCGCGATCGCTTCGAGGTCGACCTGTTCGCCGGGGTTGGGGAGGGGCATGGGGATGATGATGCCGCAGGGCGGGCCTGGGATAAGGACTATGTCCTCTTGCGCCTCGGCCATCCCTGCGCACACGCCGCTATCGGTGACCAGCACCGTGTACAGGCCGGCCTGGGTGGCCTCGATCTCGTTGGCGCCCAATCCCTCGACCGTGCTGCCGTCTGGCCCCGTCCAAACGAAGTAGAAGGGAGGCACCCCACCGGTCGTCTCGGCCGTCAGAGTACGGGTGACGCCATCACAAACCCCGGATCCGGATGGGATGATGTCGACGGCGAGGGGCGTTTCGGGGGCGACGGTGAAGTTGACATCCCAGACCGTGCCTTCAAAGCCCTCAGCAATGACGATGGGCAACGCAGGAGTCTGAACAACGGCCATGCCGGCGGGGGGCACGATCGACACCCAGTAGGTGCCCGGAGCCAGCAAGTCCTCGACCACGTAAGACCCCGAGGAGGGATCCGTGGTCGTCATGGCGTAATCGAAGTATGCACTCTGGACGTCATCCCACCTGCTGACGACGACTGCGACCGCACCCACTGCGACGTCAGGATCGGATTCGCAGAGAACCCGGCCCTGGAGATCTGGAGGTTCGCCCTGGCCGCCCTCTTCCTTCTCGTACTCGTAAACGATGGTGTAGAAAGTGCTTCCCCTGGCACTCGACAGGATGGTGGTGTTGCCGCCGGCGGCGGTGCCCTTGACCTGCGACGCGGTGGCCGCACGGAGGACGATGCGATCGCTACCGGGGGCGGCGATGAACTGGGCGATCATCGCCGGATCGGTGTACTCGAGGAGGTTCTCGTCGGAGTCCGTGTAAGGGGGGAAGGTAATGCCGGAGGTCCCGCCGAAATCGAGGACCTTGTCCCAGGTTTTCAGTGTGGCCTCAAACGTGCCTGAAGGGCGTAGAGTCGAAAGGATGGTCGGGCCCTCGACGTTCACCGCCACGATCGTGGCCACAAAATCGAGGTTGTATTGCTGTGAGCCTCGACTCCGGTTCTCCATCTTGAGGTAGAAGGTGATGTCGGCCTCGGCGCGGAAGATGACCTTGGTCAGGGTGCCCAAAGTCGGATTGAACTTCGGGAGTTGAACGTACTCCTCCCAGTTCAACTGGCGGTCGGGCACCTGAGCAATGTAAGTTGCGGTGTGGTAGGTGGTGGTTGCGGCGCTGCCGTTGCCGGCGCCCATACTGAGGATTAAGCCCAGCATGAAACCGGGCGCGAGCCCCCCAAGGCTCTTCGTGATGCACTTTTTCATGGCGATAGTACTACTGTTGTTTGTGCTTTGTGTCTTTCGCCATGGGGTCCTGCCGTTCCGTTTCCACTATCCAAGCCCATGACGAGTGGTCAAGACGCATGGACTATTAGCATACATCCGCAAGAAGTCAACAAATAATCACGAATTTAGACAATAAGCAGTAAAAGGCTCATATATATTATATAATCTTATAGACGCAAGTCATCTTACGAATATATTGGAGTCTTCCAGATATAATCTAAAAGCTTTGTGATTAGTTATTTACGATTGAATGCGATAAAAGAATAAAAACGCGGATTTTCGGCTTTGTACCCGAATGACTTTGACATGAGCAAACCAAATCCCCAGTCTCACAGGTGCTTTATGTACAATGATTTGTCTTCATGATGCTGTGGACACAGCCATTCATTTCATCATCGGATCCCGTACTCAAGGGTCTGAATACTTACTGTGCGGCGAATTGTGCCCCAATCACCTTCAGCGTCTTTTGACGATCAACCCCTTGATCGAGCCAAGGGCTTTGGGCAGGACCCTGACTTACCGTACGGGTGCGCCTTGACATTTGGATTCGGCTTGGTCAGATGGCCGCACTTGACAGTGCGGTGGCGGTCAGCGAGCGAGGGTTGCGGGGGCCTGTGGCAGGGCCACGAATTGACCACAGATGAAAACAACAACGTGTCTGCGGTGGGATGGGTTTGCCTGGGTCCGGGTCTGGATGGTGGCTTTCTGGCTGGGTGCCTCAGGGTTGGCGGTCGGGGTTCGGGGGGCGAGCTTCTGGTGGAACTCGGGATTCGTGAATGGCGGGGCCATTCCCGACAACAGTGCGACGGGCTGGCAAGATGTGCGGTCGGTGTCGATGCCGGGTGCGACCTCTATTACGGATGTCGACGTTCTCATCGACATTGGGGGTGCGACGATCTTCGACGGATGGAACGGGGACATCTACGCGAAGCTGTCGCATTCCAGCGGGTTTTCGATCCTCTTCAACCGTGTGGGCCGGACCACGTCGAGGCCGAATGGCTACGGCCAGACAGGCTTCGGCGCTTCGACATCGGGGATTCGCTTTCGACTCGATGACGCCGCGGGCACGGACGTCCACTACTATCAGACGGTTAGCCATTCGATCAACGGACTGGGTCAAGTGACGGGGACATGGCAGCCGGACGGGCGGGATGTGGATCCGACGGTGGTGAATGAGGACTCCGCCCGGAGTGCGAGCGTGTTTCTGGCGGCGTTCAATGGTCTTGATCCCAACGGGGAATGGACCTTGTTTGTGTCGGACCGGGGATTCGCCAACTCACACAAGGTCAACGGGTGGGGTTTGGAGATCGCGGCCGTGCCCGAGCCGGGCGTTGGCGCCTTCGTGCTGGGGTGCGGCTTGCTGGGGTTCGCCTGGGCACGCCACCGGTCCTGGCGCCGACTCCCGTTGCCGTGAACCAGGGACCGACGGGTCTTCGATCCCTCATTTCCTGCCAGGGCCCCCGGGCGTCTCGACGCACACGTTTGGCGCTGGTGTGGTAACTGCTCTATCATTCACCGTCGGTCAAACGCAGCACGGATCTTCACCGATGGGGGACCGTGCGGAAGACTGGACTGAGAAGCAATTGTGTCACCTATGCACTCCCTCAGGATGGCGTCACTGGCAATGGGGTGTCTTTTGTTCTTGCCCGGAGCGAGGAGCGAGAGCTGGCCGCAATTCCGGGGGCCGCGCGGCGACGGGATATCGGCCGAGCGGATCCGGACGAACTGGGGGGTGGAACCGCCGCGGTTGTTATGGAAGCGTGCGGTGACGAATGGCTTCAGCTCCCTGGCGGTGGGCCAGGGGAAGGTGGTGACGCAAGTGCGGAGCGCCGCCTCGGGATCGAGCCAGGAGGTGGTGGCGGCCTGGGACGCGGAGACGGGGACCGTCGTTTGGTCAGTGCCGCTGCCGCCGGTGCGCAGCACCCTGTACGACGGCGGCGGGAACGAGGGAACGTCGACGAACAACGGGGGGGACGGGCCGCGCTCGACGCCCACGGTCTACGGCTCGCGGGTGTACGTGCTGACGGCCTGGCTGCGGCTCTACTGCCTGGATCTTGGGACGGGCCAGATCCAGTGGAGCAAGGATCTGGTGAGCGAGTACGGCGGAGCGAATATCACTTGGCAGAGCGCGTCGTCGCCGGTTATCGAGGACGGCAAGGTGATCGTGAATGCCAACAGCGGCAGGCAGACGAACAACCTGATGGCGTTCCGCGCGGAGGACGGATCGTTGGCGTGGACGGTGACGGGGCGGGATCGGATGACGCATTCGACCCCGGTGGCGGCGACGATTCTGGGGGTGCGCCAGCTGGTGGTTTATGCCCAGACGAACCTGGCGGGGATCAACCCGACGAACGGGGCGGTCTTGTGGCGGCATGCGTGCAGCTACAACGGAACGTCGGTGGCGGCCTCGCCGGTTGTGGCGGACAACCTGATTTACGCGTCCGCGGGGTACGGCACCGGGGCGCGGGTGGTGCGGCTGGCGAGACCGGGGACGGTGTTTACGGTGTCGCAGATACAGCGGAAGTCGGGTGAATTGGAGAGCCACTGGGCGACGCCGGTGCACCACGGTGGTTACCTCTACGGTCTTTATGGCACCAAGGAGTACGGATCCGCCCCGCTGAAGTGTGTGAAGCTCGACACGCTCGAGGAGCAGTGGTCCGAGGAGGGTTTCGGACCGGGCGGGGTGTTAATGGCGGGCGGCCTGCTGATGATCCTGACGGACACGGGCCAACTGGTGTTGGCGGATCCGGATCCGACGGCGTATCGGGAGCGGGCGAGATTTCAAGCGGTATCGGGCAAGTGTTGGAACGTTCCGGCGATCAGCAACGGGCGGATTTACGTGCGCAGCACGCGGGAGATCGCCGCCTTTGACGTGTCGGTGCCGCCGCCGCCGCCGTTGCGGCTGGGGGTGCCGCAGAAGGTGGCGGGCGGGCGGTTACGGATCTCGCTGGGGAATGCGGATGGAGGCGTGGTGGAGGCGTCGAGGGCTGGTGACGTGCGGGTGTACGGGGCGGGCGATGTGACGGCCCGGGAGGCGGACTGGGAGCCGTTGGAGCAGGCGGTCGAAGCGGAGGGAGGCGTCTTGTGGCTCGAGACAACCATCGGAACTGAGCGCCAGCGGTTCCTGCGTGCGATCGAGGGTCCGCGGGAATAGGGAGCGGGTGACTCTCCATGAAGACTGAATTCAGCGCGGGAGAGGGATGGGATCGCGACTCTGATGGGCGCCGGCGGGGGTGGCGGGCGTTCACGTTGATCGAGCTGCTGGTGGTGATTGCGATCATCGCGATTCTGGCGGCGCTTCTTTTGCCGGCCCTTTCCAGCGCGAAAGAGCGCGGCCGCCGGACGTCCTGCAAGAGCAACGTCCGCCAGTTCATTCTGGCCACGCACTTGTACGCGGCCGATTTCCACGATCGATTGCCGCTGGGGAACACCGACTACGAATCCGCGTCGGATCCGACGGCGGAGGACATCCCGGTGTTGAGCACGAACACGCGCAACCAGATGCTGCAGTACGGGGGGTCCTGGAAGATTCTGGACTGTCCGAGTTTGGGCAAGCCGTTCGGTCAGCCGGAGGGTTGGCAACCGGAGCCGAACTACGGTTTTGTAATTGGCTACAACTATCTGGGCGGGCACACGAACACCCCGTGGGCCCCGCTCGAGGGGCATGGGGCGACGTGGGTGTCGCCGCAGACCCTGAGCGAGGATCCGAAGCTGGTGCTGGTGACGGATCCCAACAACTGGTCGCCGGGCTACGGCAAGACCCTGGCGCCGCACGGTCCCCACGGCCCGATTTTGAAGGGCTACGATGCTCTCAATACCAGTGCGCGGGGAGCGACGTCGGAATCCCTGGGAGCCAAGGGGGGGAATGTCGGATTGACGGACGGGTCGGTCTCCTGGAAGCCGATGTCGAAGATGGCGACGTACCGCGGTTCGCTCAAGTGGGAGGATGCGGGTTGTCACGCCGCGTGGTGATCGGGGACTGCGGCCCCTCGGGGTCGGTCCATTTCCCCTGGGAGCGGATCAGGTCGACGAGACAATCGACGGCTTCGGCTTCGGGGATGCTGAAGCGGACCGGGGTCTTTCCAACGTAGAGATTGACCTTGCCTGGGGCGCCGCCCACGTACCCGAAGTGGGCGTCGGCCATTTCGCCCGGACCATTCACGATGCAGCCCATGATGGCGATTTTGACGCCTTTGAGGTGGCGGGTGCGGCTCTTGATGCGGGCGGTTACGGCTTGGAGATCGAAGAGCGTCCGGCCGCAGGAGGGGCAGACCACGTAATCGGTCTTGAACGACCGGCAGCCTGCGGCCTGCAGGATCGTGTAGGCGAGCCGCAGCGATCCCTCGGGATCGGTGGTTTCGCGGACGAGGATGGCATCACCGATTCCGTCGGCCAGGAGGGAGCCGAGCACGACGGCGGATCGGAGCATGGCGATGTCTGGGGTGGCGGCAGCGCTGATGGGGGCGAGGCGGTCTTTCAGGAGAATCGGCGGGGTGGCGCCCGATTCCTCGAGGCGGCGGGCCAGGAGTCGGAAGGCGGTCAGGGTGGGCAGCGGCGTGTCCTCGTGGACGGTGATCCACCGGTTCGAGGATGGCGTGGGGAAAGGCGTTGTGGGATCGACTTCGAGCGGATCGAGGTCTTCGTAGACGCCCTCGGGTTGGGTCTCGGCCTGCGGGGGGAGGTGTCCTTTGAGCGCTTCGGCGGCGGCCCGAGTCACGAGAACCCGGACCGGTTGAGTGCCGCCGCCACGGCATGGCGGTGTCGTGGAAGCCTCGGTCGAGACGCGGCGGGCGAAGGCGAACGGGTCATAGGGGGGCGGGAGACCTTCGAGACGCCGGCTCAGGGCGATGTCGGCGACGGGGTGGCCCGGGCGGAGGGCGGCTGTGGGATCGGCTGCCAGGGTCAACGGCGGGACCTGTGCCAGGAGAGCCTGGCAGACGGGGATTTCCCGGGGTGAATCCTCCGCAAGGGACACCCGGATGGTGTCGCCGAGGCCATCGCACAGGAGCGAGCCGATGCCGATGGCGCTCTTGATCCGGCCGTCGTCGCCTTCGCCGGCTTCGGTGACCCCGAGGTGGATTGGGTAATTCCAATCCGGTCCGAGGTCCGCCAGGCGCGAGACCAGGAGGCGGTAGCACTCGATCATGACTTTGGGGTTCGAGGCCTTCATCGAGAAGACGAGGCTGTGGAAATCGTGGGCTCGGCAGATGCGGGCGAACTCGAGGGCGCTCTCGACCATGCCTTCCGGGGTATCGCCGTGCCGGTTGAGGATGCGATCGGAGAGGGAGCCGTGGTTTGTGCCGATGCGGAGGGCACGGCCGCGTTCACGGCAGAGGCGGACGAGCGGGGCGAAGCGTTCCTCGATCCGTTCGAGCTCGGCGGCGTATTCGGTCTCGGAGTAACCCCGGGAGGCAAAGCGTTTGGTGTCGGCGTAGTTACCGGGGTTGACGCGGACTTTCTCGACCCAGCGGGCGGCTTCGAGTGCGGCGTCGGGCTTGAAATGGATGTCGGCCACGAGGGGGACGCGGCAGCCTCGGGCACGCAGGGTGGCGGCGATGGCCTCGAGATTGGCGGCGTCCCGGACCGTCGGGGCGGTGATCCGCACCAGTTGGCATCCTGCGGCCACCAGGTCGAGCGTCTGCTGGACGCAGGCGGCCGTATCGAGGGTGTCGGCGGTGATCATCGACTGAAGGACGACCGGGTGGTCGCCGCCGATCACCACCCCGCCGCGGTCGGGGTCTCCGACGGGCACGGGCCGGGTGCGGCGCCGGCGGAAGAGGTACGGGGATCCGCAGTACGGGGAGGAAGGGGGCATCCGGCGCCTTTCTCAGGGGGCGGACGTGGGGGCTGGTGCCGGCGGGTTGGTGGGTGTGGCCGGCACGACTTCCTCGACCTGCGAATCCCGCTGGAGCAGCGCGCGGAACCAGGAGAGCCGCCGGAAGTCGAAGAACGTCACATAGAGCATGAAACTGATCAGGACGAAGAAGAACGCGGTTTTGGCGTAATGAACCACCCGCCAGTTCAGCGGACGGCGGAGGATGGCTTCAATGAGGGACTCGACGATATGGCCGCCGTCGAGGACGGGGATGGGCAGGAGGTTCAGGATGGCGAGGTTGAGGTTGAGGAGGACCAGGAAGTCGAGCGCCAGGCGATAATCGGTTTTCACCTGGACCGCCAGCATCGAGAGGATGCCGACCGGGCCGCTGAGGTCACTGGCGCGGACGCCGGTCTGCTTCGAGTTCACGAGGGCGCCCAGGACGCCGATGGTGCGTTCCCAGACCTTGGCGAATTGGGCCCACGGGGTGGGGCCGGGCCGGATCACCTCGTAGACGCCACCGGCGAAGACGATGCCCATGCGGCCGCGTTGGGTCTTGGGGTCGTAGCGGGGTGTGACCTGCAGGGTGACCCGTTGGCTGCTTCGTTCCACGACCACGGTGCTCTCCTTGCCCTCGCTCTTACGGACCAACTCGATCAGGTGCTCCTGGCTCAGCACCGGCACGCCGTCGAAGGAGACGAAGCGGTCGCCCTTGGCGAGCCCGGCGCTCTGGGCGGGCATGCCGGCCTCGACGGCGCCGACGATCGGGTGATCGTAGGGGTCGAGGTTCAGCCACTTGAGACCGATGCCCTCATGGACCCGGGCGGTGAGGGAGTAGTTGGTGCGGATGCCGGCCCGTTCGATCGCGACGTCGAAGACGTTGGTGCGGGCGAGGACGGTGATCTGGTTGATTTCCTCCCAGGACTTCACGGGCTTGCCGTTGACCGCAACGATCCGGTCCCCCTGCCGGATCCCCAGTCGGGCCTCGGCCGAGTCCGGATCCACGTTCCCGATCAGCGAAGGATTCACCAGCACCGGGAGCCCGACGAAGTAGATGATCGCCGCGATGGCGAAGGCGAACACGACGTTCATGAAAGGGCCGGCGAACGCCACCAGGATCTTCGAGAGCGGGGGCGCCGGCGGCAGGTTCTCGTCGGCGCTCTTGCCTTCGGCGAGATCGGAGGTGACCATCTGGGGCAGCTTGACGTACCCGCCGATCGGGCCCGGGAACAGCCGCCAGGAGTAGACCACGCCGTTTCGCGTCCAGCTGTAGACCTTGGGACCGCAGCCGATGGCGAACTCCTCGACTCGCATCTTGCGCCGGAGCGCGACCCAGTAATGGCCGAATTCGTGGACGAAGATCGAGGCGCCGAAGAGCAGCACCACCGCCACGGCGACCATTGCGTATGTCAGAATCTGATCCATGTGAGCGCGTCGGAGAACCCGACAAAGCGGCCATACTAGCGTTCAAACTCCGCCGGTGCAACCTTCCGGCAGACCTTCCGGCAGACCCTGCGCCGGGTCCCGGGCCCGGATTTCTCATCACCGGAACGATGAACCGGAAATCCGGGCTGAGGCAACACCGCCCCCAGAGCGGGGGAAACCAACATCACGTCGTTTGGGATAGCGCTCACCCGGCGGAACACTCTGTGACCCTTCATGAGATGTTCGATCTGGTGCGGTGTTGCGCTTCAGCCCGCATGCCTTGAGTGATGAGGGGCACCGGCGGTGCGTTGACCAGAACGGTGTGAAACATGCGGGCTGGGCCCGGGCGTGGGGCGTGCGCGTGAGCCGCAGCACGGGCATTCCGGGTCACGCCGGACCTTGAGCTCGCGGCAATGGAGGCTCCAAACGTCCACCTCGAGAAGCCGGCCGAGCAGCGTCCGGCCGCTGCCGAGCAGCAGCTTGAGAACTTCCGCGGCCTGAAGAACGCCAATCAGGCCGGGCACGACGCCCACGGGTCCGCCGTCGCGAGCGGGCTCAGGGAGCTCGTCCGGGCTCGGCGGCTCGGGGTAGAGACAGCGGTAGCAGGGGCCTCCCCAGTGGGGCGCCAGCACCCCGACTTGTCCTGTGAACCGATGGACGGCGCCGTACACGATCGGCTTGCGCAAGGCCACGGCAGCCTCATTGAGCGCGTGGCGCGTCGGAAGATTGTCGCAGGCGTCAACGACCAGCGCATACGGTTCGACGAGGCGGCGGGCGTTGGCGGCTTCGAGGCGGACCGGGTGGATCCTCACCTCGACGCCGGGGTTGAGACGGCGCAGTGCCGACCGCGCGGAGTGAGTCTTCCGACGACCGACATCCGGCGTCCCATGGAGGACTTGACGCTGCAGGTTCGAGAGCTCGACCCGATCGGCGTCGACGATGCCCAGATGACCGACTCCCGCCGCCGCCAGATAGAGGATTACGGGCGATCCCAGGCCGCCGGCCCCAACACACAGGACCCGTCCCGCGCGCAGCTTGTTCTGGCCGTCCGGCCCGACTTCCGGCAGCATCAGGTGCCGTGCGTAGCGTTCGAGGTCGTCTGCGTCGAGTTTTGGCGACATCCGGTGGAAAGCGAGGGTAATTCTGCCCATGATGAAAGCAAGCCGGGAGGACAAGAGGACTGCCGTGCGGGCTGCGGGCGGTGCGGCGGCGGGGTGCGTTGGGCGGGCCGTGGCGCTGCTTCGGCGCCGGCTGTCGGCCATTCCCCGAGTGGCGATCCAGTTGGGCAGCGGGTTCGCGTCGGTTCTCGATTCCCTGCAGGGATTGGAGGTGCTGGACTACGACGAGATCCCGGGGTTTCCCCGGCCGGCGGTGCCGGGGCACACCGGCCGGTTGGTCCACGGGACGATGGCGGGCGTGCCGGTGCTGGTGCTGGCGGGAAGGGCCCACTACTACGAGGGCCATTCCCTCGAGGCGGTCACGAATCCCGTCCGCGTCCTTGCCGGGCTGGGGATCGAGATTCTGGTGCTGACGAACGCCGCGGGGGGCATTGCGCCGCGCTATCGTCCCGGGGACTTCATGGTGCTGCGGGACCACATCAACCTGATGGGCGCCAATCCGCTGCGCGGCGTGGGCGGGGCGGCGGGGGAGGGCTTCGTGGACTTGAGCAACGTTTACGACGAGGCATTGCGGCGTCGGCTCGTCGAGTCGGCCCGTGCCGTCGGGGCGCGGGTCCACACCGGGGTGTATCTGGCGGTGTCGGGTCCCAGCTACGAAACGCCGGCCGAGATCCGGGCGTTTGCGCGGCTCGGGGCGGATGCGGTGGGGATGAGCACGGTGCCCGAGGCGGTGGTGGCGCGGCAGCGGGGTTTGCGGGTGGCGGCGATCGCCTGCATCGCGAACCTGGCGGCGGGGCGGAGGCGGGGGCGGATCGACCATGCGGACGTTCTGGAGGAGGGGCGCCGTCAGGGTCGATTGGCGGCGGCGCTGCTCGCCGGTTGGGTTCGTCGGATCGGGGTGCGGCAGCAGCAACCGCAGGAATAGCTTGTATTAACAGTATTGACTTTCATGGTTTTTTTCGTTCAACGTAACTCATGCAAATTGAGAGTCTCAAGGTGTTCTGCGATTTGACGGAGACGGAGAGTTTCACGAAGGCGGCACAAATCAATCAAATCACCCAATCGGCGGTGAGCCAGCAGATCAGCTCGCTCGAGCGGCAGTTCAAGTCGCTGCTGATCGAGCGGAGCAAGAAGCGGTTTCGGCTGACCCGGGAGGGGCAAGTGCTGTACGAGGCGAGCAAGCAGATTGTCCAGACCTACGAGGCGCTGCACAGTCGGCTCCAGGAGCTGAAGGACATCATCTCGGGGACGGTCCGGGTGGCGACGATTTACAGTATTGGGCTGCACGATCTGCCGCCTTACATCAAGCGGTACTTGAAGAACTTCCCGACGGTGAACGTGCACGTCGAGTATCGGCGGGCGAACCAGGTTTACGAGGATGTCCTGGGGAACGTGGTGGACTTGGGGTTGGTGGCGTATCCGGTGCGGGATGCGAAGCTTGAGATTGTGCCGTTGAAGCGGGAGCCGATGGTTCTGATCTGCCATCCGCAGCATCCCCTGGCGCGGGCCAAGCACGCGAAGGTGAGCGCGGTGTCGGGTCAGAAGTTCGTGGCCTTCGAGTCGGACATTCCGACGCGGCGGGCGGTTGACAAGGTGTTGCGGGAGCATGGGGTGCAAGTGGTGCCGGTGATGGAGTTCGACAATGTCGAGACGGTGAAGCGGGCGGTCGAGATTGACGCCGGCGTGGCGATCGTTCCGCTGGGGACGGTGGCGACGGAGATTCAGAAGCAGACCCTGGCCGGGGTGACGATCGAGGATGCGGATTTTTCGCGGCCGATTGGGGCGATCTACAAGAAGAACAAGGTGCTCTCGACGGCGATGAAGGAGTTTCTGGCGATGCTGAAGGAGCCCTAGCGAGGCGCCGCCTCAGACCGATGAACCATGCAGTCCAAAGGAACCGTGGGGGGGAGCGGGGCACCCTGCCTCCGCGCCTCGCTCATCGAGGGTCCTCGACGGAAGTAGGGAAGGCCTGGAACAGCAGGGACCACACTTGACCTGTTGACCCCATACTCCACAAGTCGAGGACCCTCGCCTGCGAAGCGTACCATGAGAGGGCGGTTGCTGCTGGCATTGCTGGCGGTCTCAGTGGCCGCGAACGTCGGTTTGTACGTGGCATGGCAACGCGTGCCGCGCCCGGCATTCGAGCGGTTCCAGCCGGCCCCGCGTCCGGCGCCGGTGCACCACATTCTGCGCCCCATCCGGACGAACCTCGTGATCGAGCCGCGGTTGCTCACCTGGCGCGACATCGAGTCCGAGGACTACGTCACCTACATACGGAACCTGCGGTCGATTGGCTGTCCGGAGGCGACGGTTAGGGACATCATCGTGGCTGATGTCACCGGGTTGTTTGCGTCGCGGCGGGCGACGGAGGTGCTCACTCCGGCGCAGCAGTGGTGGAAATCCGATCCGGACCTGGACGTCGTCGAGCACTCGATCGAGCAACGCGATGCGCTCGAGCGGGAGCGGCGTTCGCTGTTGACCCAGCTGTTGGGGCCAGGCTGGGATGCCGCGAGCACGTCCACCGAGGTGGCCGGCAGCAGCATCACCCTGGACGGGCCGCTCCTGGGGGATCTGCCTGCCGAGACCAAGCACACCCTGCGGGAGATCGAGCTGCGCAATCGGGAGCGGCTGCGGGCCCATCTGCAGGCGCGGCGCGAGCAGGGCGGGACTGCGGACCCCGCCGAGGTGGCCCGGTTGCGGCGGGAGACCCGCGAGGAGCTGGCGAGGATCCTGACGCCGGCCCAGCTCGAGGAGTACCTGCTGCGGTACTCAGGCACCGCGGACGAGCTCCGCCGTCGTCTCCGCGGATTCGAGGCCACACCCGACGAGTTCCGCAGCCTGTTCCGGGCGACGGACGCGATCGAGATGGAACTCGAAGCGCTGCCGGCCGCGGGGGATGTTGCGTCGCAGAATCGCCGGCGGGAGCTGGAAGCCCGGCGGGACAGCGCGATCCAGGAGGTGCTGGGAACGTCGCGGCACGAGTACTATCGGCTCAACCAGGACCCTGCATTTCGCCAGGTCCGGGAGACGGCGGAGCGATTGGGGGTTCCGCCCGAGGCGGTGCTTCCCGTCTACCAGATCGACCAGGTCACGGACGAGGAGCGCCGGCGGATACTGGCGGACACCTCGCTCTCGCCGGAGCAGCAGAGCGCGCAGCTGGCGACCGTCGGCCAGAAGCGACTGGACTCCCTTCGGCAGGTTTTGGGCGACGACCGGTTTCGCCTGTGGCAGGAGGCCGGTCCTCGGGGGGCACCGTGATGCCGCCGCATCGGTGAGGAATACTTCACACCCTTTGGGCGAGCGGACAGACCCAGCCGGATCCAAGCGATGCGAGCCCAGAAGGCATGGAGAGGGTCGGAGGATGCGCGAACTGATCGAGGATTTCCTGCAGCATGTGCGGCATGAGCGGGGGCAGTCTGCGAACACGCAGCGGACGTACCAGGCGTTGCTCGAGCGGTTCGTGGTCTGGGCCTCGGCCCGGGGCCTCCGCCGGTGGCAGGAGGTCGAACTGGCGCATCTCCTTGGCTTTCTCGAGCACGAGCGGGAGCGGTCGATTGCGCGGCAGCCTGAGGGCTCGACGCGGCGTTTGAGCTCCGAGAGCGTCTACTTGGAGATCGCGGCGCTGCGTGCGTTCTACCGGTTTTGTGAGACGGAGCGTTTGCTGCCGGTGAACGTGGCGGAGACCCTGAGTCTGCCCCGGCGTTGGAAGCGGCTGCCGAAGGCGCTGACGGCGGAGGAGATGGCGCGTTTGCTCGAGCCGCTGCCGGGGGAGGATCCGTCGGACCTTTGTGATCAGGCGGTGCTCGAGCTTGCCTATGCCTCCGGCCTGCGGTTGAGCGAATTGCGCGCCCTGCGACTCGAGCAACTTCACCTGGACGCGGGTTTTGTGGTGGTGATTGGCAAGGGCAACAAGGAGCGGGTGGTGCCGGTAGGCCGCGTGGCGGTGGCGGCTCTGGAGCGGTACCTGGCCTCGGGCCGGCCCAGGCTGGTGAGCGGGCGCTCTCCGGCGACGGTCTTTCTGACGCGCCGGGGGACAGCGTTTGCGCCAGTGACCCTCTGGCTGCGGATCAAGCGCCGGGTGCGGCGGTCGGGGATTGACAGGAACGTGACGCCGCACATGCTGCGCCACAGTTTTGCCACCCACCTGCTCGAGCACGGTGCGGATCTGCGGGTGATCCAGGAGATGCTGGGTCACGCCAATCTGGGCACGACGGAGATTTACACGCACGTGGCGGGAGAACGGCTCCGCGAAGTCCACCGCCGGTATCATCCGCGCCCGTGACGAAGTGACGCGCAGCTATCGCAAGTGATCCAGGAGCTGGCGGGCCGGGGCGAAGCCGGGGTCGATTTCGAGGGCGCGGCGGGCGGCATCACGGGCCTCGGCGGTGCGGCCTTGTCGGCCCAGCACGGTGGCCCGGGCGTAGGGCAGCTGCGGATCGCGGAGGTTGAGGGACTCGGCGCGCACGAGGGCTTCGAGGGCGCCTTCAGGCTGTCCGAGGGCGTCTCGGGCGAGGCCGAGGTTGTACCAGGCGCGGCTGTGGCCGGGATCGCGCCGAAGCGCCTCTTCGAGCGCCGCAACCGCCTTGGGGAGATCACCGATTTCGTTCCAGCCCAGGGCGAGCTTGAAGGGGTATTCACCGACCGCCGGCTCGAGGCGGGCGGCCACTTCGAGTTCGGCGACGGCCTCACGGGAGCGGCCCAACTGGCTGAGGACGATCGCGTATTCGTGGCGGAGCGGGGCGCTGTTGGGATCCCAGGCGATGGCGCGGCTGAGGTGTTGGGCGGCGCCCTCGGGTTGTTGGCGGGAGAGTTGCCACACCGCGAGCTGGAGCTGGCCGGTCGGTTGATCGGCGTTGAGATCGAGGAAGTGCCGGACCTCTCGTCCGGCCACGGTATCCGGATCGAGCGCGTGGCGCAGGGCCCAGCCGGCGGCCACGCGGACGTTGCGGCTGGGATCCTCGAGGGCCCGCTGCAGGGCGCGCAGGAGGTCGGCGCGCCCCGCGGACACGAGGGGACCGAGGGCGCTCGCCGCCATTTCCCGGGGGAGCGGGTGTGGGTTGCGGAGTTGAGCGATGAGGGTGTCGGCGACCCTGGGGTCGTCGACCCAGCGTGCCAGGAGGCTGATGACCGCGGCCTGCCAGTAGGGCAGGGGTTCCTCAGGCAGCCGCCGGAGCAGGCTGTCGCGGCCGGTATCGGCGCCCTGGCGGGCGAGGGCGATGGCGATGGCGCGGTGGCGGCTGGGCCGGTCCATCTTCGGTCCGTACCAGCGATCGACGGCGTCGATGGACCAGGCGACGTCCTTGTCCGTGTGACATCGGTTGCAGGCGTTGGGGATGCCGAACTGGCGGGTGAGCAAGGGATCAGGGATGGTGAAGCCGTGGTCATGCCGGGAGTGTCGCTGCATGTAGACTGTTTGCGGCATGTGGCAGTTGACGCATTCACCGCCGGTTTCGGGGAATCGGCCGGGGAGATAATCGAGGAGGTCGACCGCGGCCGGCACGCCGTTGGTGTCGTAGCCGAACACCCGGTGCTGGCTGTGGGCGACGGGTTGGATGAGTGGGGCGTTGGTGACGCTGCCGTTATGGCAGCGCATGCAGAGCCAATTGCCCGGAAGCCGCGTCTTCATCGAGTGCGGATCATGGCAATCGGTGCAGGTGACGCCTCCCTGATGCATGCGGCTCCCCAGGAACGGGGCGAACTCGTAGTCTTCATCGCGAACCTGGCCGTCCGGATAGAACGTGTCGGTCTCGTTGACGATGACGAGCGAGAAGTGATCGAAGAAGGAGTCGCCGGGGCGGAAGTCGCCGGTGAGCTCGCCTCGGCGGGCGTGGCAGGCGCCGCAGGTATCGCGCATGGCGGCGGGGGGGATGGGGGCGAGGGTGGGGTCGGGTTCGAGCGGGTCGGGGTGCTCCTTCCGCCATTCCCCATGGGTCTTGAGGGGTCCGTGGCAGGCTTCGCAGCCGACGCTCAGCTCCGCCATGGTGGTGCGGTAGGTGTCGTTGACCACGTCGTAGTTCTTCCGGAGGCGCGTGTTGTGGCAGGTGGCGCACATCTGGTTCCAGTTCATGCCGCGGCCGGTCCAGTGGCCCCACTCGCCGGGCTGCCGGTCTTCCTCGCCATAGACATTGAACCACTCGTTGGTGACCGGGTCATAGGACGCCTCGAGGGTTTGCCAGCGTCCACCCGGGGCGGGGACAAGGAACTGCCTCAGGGGATGGTGGCCGATGACGCGGTCGGCTGGCCAGGCCTCGCGGCGTCCGTTCAAGCCCAGGGTGACCACTTCGCACCGGCCATCGCGGAGCCGGACCTCGGTGGATTGGGAGGCGTGATGGAAGGTCCGCGGGGGGTCAAAGGCGGATCGGTCCATGTCGAGGTGAATCGGGCGTTCGGCGTAGCGATGGTTCGAGACCTGCCACAGCTGGTGGGCGTCTTCGTGGCATTCGAGGCAACTCGCGGATCCGGCGTATTGCGCGAACACGCGGCCTTCGTCTTCGAGGGGAGGCGGTTGGCGGCCGTGGAGAGCCGGGTCGCCCGCACTCGGGGCCGGTCCTTGGTTTCCAGCCCGGAAGCCTGCGAACCACCCGGACTCGAGTGCCAGAAGGCCGAGCAGGAGGCCGACGCCCAGTCCGACCCCGAGCGGCCAATACCGGCGGGCGCCCGGGGCGGGCGTGCCTGACCCGGGATGGGCGGAGCGAGGGCGCGACGCCATGCGCGGTCATCGTATCGAGCGAGGGGGCTTTTGGTAGCCCTGATTTTCAGATTGTGCCTTGAGCCGGATGGGCCGGGCCGCATAATGCCGGGCATGGACAAGGACCAAGTGGCCGCGGTGTTGTCCGAGATCGGGGTCTTGCTCGAGCTGAAAGGGGAGAACCCGTTCAAGGTGCGCGCGTACGCGAACGCGGCCCGGGCGATCGAATCCCTGACGGAACCGCTCGAAACGCTGGTGGCAGAGGCCCGTTTGTCGTCGATTCCGGGCATTGGCGACGCGCTCCAGGAGAAGATCACGCAATTGGTGACGACGGGCCGGCTGGCGTATTACGACGAGCTCAAGGCCTCGATTCCCGAGGGCTTGGTGGCGATGTTGCAGATCCCCGGCCTGGGGCCGAAGAAGGTGAAAGCCCTGCACGGTCTCCTGGGGGTGGATTCCGTGAGCGCCCTCGAGACCGCCTGCCGCGAGGGCCGGGTGGCGGGGTTGGCTGGTTTCGGCGAAAAGACCCAGGCCAGGATTCTCGAAGGAATCCAGTTTCGCCGCCAGTATGCGACCCGGCATCGATTGGACGAGGTTGTCCCTCCGTCGGAGGCGCTCCGGCAGGCGCTCCGGGAACACCCGGCGGTGATCCGCTGTGATGTGGCGGGCAGCGTCCGCCGGTTCAAGGAAGCGATCGGCGATGTCGACTTCGTCGTGTCGTCCCGCCGTCCCGAGGAAGTCATCGGGGCCTTTGTGCAGCAGCCAGGCATTCAAAGTGTGATCGCCCGCGGCGAGACGAAGGCCAGCGTGATTCTCGAAGGGGGGATCCAGGCGGACCTGCGGGTGGTCACTGACGAGGAGTACCCATTCGCCCTGGCCTATTTCACGGGGAGCAAGGAACACAATATCGTCCTGCGGCAGCGCGCGATCGACCGGGGCCTGCGATTGAACGAGTACGGCCTGTTCCGGTCGGCGGAGGAGACCCGCGATCCGGCCCTGCGGGTGAACTGCCGGACGGAGGAGGATCTGTACGCGGCGTTGGGCCTGGCTTATGTGCCACCCGAATTGCGGGAGGACCGCGGCGAGTTTGCTGCCGCCGAGGGCCGGACCCTGCCGAAGTTGGTCGAATGGACAGCATTGCGGGGATCGCTGCACAACCACTCCGACTGGAGCGACGGCCGGCATTCGCTCGAAGAGATTGCGGCGCGCATGGCGGATCTGGGGTGTGACTACTGGGCGATCACGGATCATTCCCGGGCGTCGTTTCAGGCCAACGGGCTGACTCCGGCGAGGGTGCACCGGCAGATCGCAGCGATTCGGAAGGTCAACGAGACGCTGGCGCAGTCGGGCAGTGAGTTCCGGCTGCTGACTGGGGCGGAAGTGGACATCGTGAAGGACGGCCTGGACTATCCGGACGAGCTCCTGGCTGAGCTCGAGGTGGTGGTGGCGAGCTTGCATGTGCCGGCCAGCAGCGAGGCGGAGAACACGCGCCGTCTGATTCGCGCGGCGGAGAACCCCTGGGTCCAGATGCTGGGGCATCCCTCGGGGCGGCTGTTGTTGCGGCGCGAGGCTTACAAGGTGGATTTGCGGGCGGTCATCGACGCGTGCGCGGCGACCGGCACCTGGATCGAGCTCAACGCGAATCCCTACCGGCTGGATCTGGACTGGCGCCTGTGGCCGTACGCCCGGGATAAGGGCGTCCGATGTGCCATCAACTGTGATGCGCATCGACACGAGGATGCGCGGTACTTGTACTGGGGGGCGGGGATTGCGAGGAAGGGGTGGCTGACCCGGGAGGACGTGGTGAACACGCTTCCCCTGGGTCAGTTGCGCCAGGCGCTGGGGCTCAAGCGGGGGGGGCGTGTTCCCGGGAATCCAGCGGGGGCGTGAAACGGTTCTTGCAGCCTGTTGTCCGTTGGGACGGTCTGCTCGACGCTGTGGCGGTCCTGGCGATGGTGTCGACCGTGGCGGCCTTCGCGGCGTCCTGGTGGTGGCTGTGCGAGCTGACGGTCCATTTCCGCTGGCAGTATGCAGCATGCCTTGTCCTCTTGGGCGTCGGGCGCGGGTTGCAGGGGCGTTGGCGATGGGCCGCGGTTTATGGGGTTGGCGCCATGGTGAACGTGCTGGCGGTGTCGGGAGGCTGCGGGCCGTCGGCGGCTGTCGCCGATCATGGAGGGGTCCGTCCCGACTTGAGGGTGCTATTGGTGAACGTGCACACCGCCAACACGGAACACACCCGCGTCGAGGCGTATGTGAACCAGGAGGCGCCGGACGTCGTCGTGTTGATCGAGGTGGATTCGCGTTGGCTGGTTCAACTGACCCAACTCGCCCGGTCTTATCCTCACCGGATCGAGGCGCCGCGGAATGACAACTTCGGCATCGCGTTGTTTAGCCGACTGCCGCTCGAATACGGTCGTGTGGTGGATCTCGGGGAGGCAGGGGTGCCGAGTGTTGAGGCTCGAGTTCGGGTGGGGGAGAACCTGGTCTGGGTGGTCGGGACCCACCCGCTGCCCCCGTCCCATCGGGAGAATGCGCGTCTCCGGGATCAGCAGTTGCATGCCGTGGCCGCGCACATGGCCGGTCTCCGGGGGCCGCGCGTTCTGGTCGGCGACCTGAATGCGACCCCTTGGTCGCCGGTGTTCCGCGCGCTGGTGGCCCAGTCCGGGCTCTTGGACACCCGTTGCGGGCGAGGATGGCAGCCGACATGGCCCGCGGGCATGCCTTTGCTCTGGATTCCGCTGGACCACGCATTGATCTCAGATGACTTGGCGGTGTGGGAGCGCCGGGTGGGACCGAGCGTGGGTTCAGACCACTACCCCCTGTTGGTAGGCGTTTCCTGGAAAAAATCAGTTGCTTCAGAGGCGCCGATCCCGCGGAATAGCGGCAGTCTATGAACTTGAGTGAGGAGCAACGACAGCAGGTGGCAAACTGGCTTCGTGAGGGGCTGCAGCTGCCCGAGATCCAGAAGCGCTTGGAAACCGAGCTCGGCTTGCGGCTGACCTACATGGAAGTCAAGCTGCTCGTGAGCGACCTTCAAGTGCTGCCGAAAGACCTCGAGCCGCCGAAGCCGGTAGGTCCCCTGACGCCACCACCGGGGCCGCCGCCGCCGCCGCGTAAAGAGAACCGAGTATCGCCGGAGCCGCAGCCCGCCCCCGGCAGCGGTGGAGCCGGCGTTCAGGTGAGTGTCGATCAGATCGCCAAGCCGGGCGCGGTGTTGAGCGGCGCGGTGACGTTCGGCAATGGCCAGTCGGCGCTATGGTACCTCGATCAGGCAGGGCGGATCGGCGTGGCGCCCCGCGACAAGACCTACAGGCCGTCTGCGGCCGAGATGCAGGAGTTCCAACTGGCTCTCGAGCAGGAGCTCGCGAAGCTGGGATACTAGCGAGGCGCCGCCTCAGACCGATGAACCATGCAGTCCAAAGGAACCGTGGGGGGGCAGCGGGGCACCCTGCCTCCGCGCCTCGCTCATCTAGAGTCCTCGACGGAAGGAGGGAAGGCTTGGAACAGCAGAGACCCGAACTTGACCTAATCGCATCGACTTTCACAAGTCGAGGACTCTAGCGAGGCGCCGCCTCAGAACCAACCAAGTCCCCGGGCTCATGAAGACCCTGCTGTCCGTCACCGCTCCCTCTCCCGTCTCTCGCTCTCATCGGACACCAGGAGCGCGCAGGTCATCATTCCGGCGATTCCCGTGTTGGGCTGTGTTGGGTGTGGCGGCGTGGTTTGTCGGGGGAATGTCCGGGGCCAGGGGCGCGGATCCGGATTACGGGCGAACGACCGAGGCGGTCGGTCAATCGGGGCCGCAGCGGACCGTGACGCCGGTGAACCAGATCGTGACGCCGGTGGGCGTGCAGGTCGAACTGCCCGGGATGCGTCCCCAGGCGATGGCGCTGAGCCCGGACGGCCGGATTCTGGTGACGTCGGGGAAGACCCACGAAATCGTAGTGATCGATCCGGCGACCGGTCAAATCCGGCAGCGGGTGCCGCTGCCCTCGGACAAGGTCAACGAGCCGCCGGCGGAAGCGGTGTCGTCGCACATTCTCGAGCCCGACACCGAAGGGCAACTGAGCTACACCGGCCTCGTGTTCTCGCCGGACGGGCGGCGTCTCTACCTCGCGAACGTCAACGGCAGCATCAAGGTCTTTGGCGTGGGCCCGGACGGCGCGGTGGCGGGTTTGTTTTCGGCGCGCCTGCCGCGTGCCGACGCGCCCCGGCGCCGCGACGAGATCCCCTCGGGTCTGGCGGTCTCGGCGGATGGTGCGCGTTTGTACGTGGCGGGCAACCTGTCCAACCGGCTGCTGGAGCTCGAGAGCGCGACCGGGAAGCTGCTCCGTTCGTGGGACGTCGGTTTTGCGCCTTACGACGTCGTGTTGGTGGGGTCGAAAGCGTACGTGAGCAACTGGGGAGGGCGCCGTCCGGAGCCCGGCAGTCTGACCGGGCCGGGAGGACGAGGGACGCTCGTGCGGGTGGATCCGGTCCGGCACATTGCGAGCGAGGGATCGGTGACCGTGATCGACCTGGCGGGCGACCGGGTGGATCGTGAGGTTTTGGCGGGTCTTCACGCCTCGGCGCTGGCGGCGACGCCCGACGGGCGGCATGTGGCCGTGGCGAATGCCGGGAGCGACACGGTACAGGTCCTGGACACGCGCACGGATCGAATCATCGAGACGCTATGGACGAAGCCGACTCCGGCCGATCTCTTCGGCGCGAGCCCGAACGCGCTGGCGTTTGACCGGACGGGCCGCACCTTGTACGTGTGCAACGGCACTTTGAACTCGGTGGCGGTGATCCGGTTCCGGCCGGGCTCCTCCGAGCTGAACGGGCTGGTGCCGGTCGGCTGGTTTCCGGCGGCGGTGGTTTGCGACGCGCGGCGGCAGGCCCTGTACGTGGCCAACCTCAAGGGGATCGGTCGCGGCCGTCCTAATGCGCGGACGGGCCGGACCGAGTACAACTCGCATCAGTATTTCGGTTCCGTGTCGCTGGTGCCTCTGCCCGACCGGCGGGCTTTGAGGGAGCAGACCCGGGTGGTGCTGGCGAATGCCCGCGCCCCGCTGATCGAGCAGGCGCGTTTGCCGGCGCGCTCCGGTCAGCCGCCGCGGCCGGTTCCGGAGCGGGTTGGCGAACCCGGCGTCTTCAAGCACGTGGTCTACATCATCAAGGAGAACAGGACGTATGACCAGGTGCTGGGCGACGTGCCCGAGGGCAACGGCGATCCCAGCCTGTGTGTGTTCGGCGAGGAGGTGACTCCCAACCAGCACAAGATGGTTCGCGAGTTCGTGCTCCTGGACAACACCTATTGCTCGGGGATCTTGAGCGCGGACGGCCATCAATGGTCGGATACCGCGTTCGCAACGGACTACATGGAGAAGTCGTTTGCCGGGTTTCCCCGGAGCTACCCGGACGGCATGGAAGACGATGACGTCGACGCCCTGGCCTACGCCCCCTCCGGGTTCATCTGGGACAATGCGCTGGCGCATGGCCGGACGCTGCGGGTTTACGGCGAGTTCGCGATCACCATGACGTCGTGGAAGGACCCGAGCCGGCTCACCAAGCTGCGGTTCCTGGATTACTACCGCGATTTCATCGAGCAGACCGGCGCCATCCGGATCTGGAGCCGTCCGGCGATCGAGTCGCTGCGGCCGCACCTGTGCACCAACACCGTGGGATGGGACATGGCGATTCCCGACGTGTTTCGCGCGGCGGAGTTCATCAAGGAACTCAAGGAGTACGAGGCCCGGGGGACGTTCCCGAACCTGGCGATCATCTGTCTGCCCAACGACCACACCTCGGGCACATCCGCCGGATCGCCCACCCCGGCAGCCCAGGTGGCGGACAACGACCTCGCCTTCGGCCGGATCGTCGAGGCGTTGAGCCGAAGCCGGTTCTGGAAGGAGCTCTGCATTCTGGCGATCGAGGACGATCCCCAGGCCGGTTGGGACCACGTGAGCGGGTACCGGACCACGGCCTACGTGATCAGCCCTTACAGCCGCCGGCGCGGCGTGGTCAGCACCCAGTACAACCAGACCAGCATCCTGCGAACCATCGAGCTGATCCTGGGCTTGCCGCCCATGAACGTGATGGACGCCTCCGCGACGCCGATGTTCGATTGCTTTGGCGAGCACCCGGATCTGACGCCGTTTGAAGCCGTCCCCAACCGGGTCCCGCTGGATCAGATGAACCCCGAGCCCCGCAAGATCGCCGACCCGCTGCTGCGCCGGCATGCGGTGGCGTCGGCGCGCCTTCCGTTGGACGAGGTGGACCGATGTCCGGAAGACCTGTTGAACCGGATCCTGTGGCATGCCATGAAGGGGCCGCTGGCGCCTTACCCGGAATGGGCGGTGTCGAAAGTTGACGACGATGACTAAGACGATGCGCAATTGGGGACTCCTGGGATTGGCGGGTTGTGTCCTCACGACGGCGGTGTGGGGTTACGAGGACGTCTATCTGACCGGGGTGCCGGACTACCAGTGGGAGTACGGCTGCTTCGGGACGGCCTGCGGCAACCTGATGGGCTACTGGGATCGTCACGGGCTGCCGGACTTCTACACCGGCCCGACCGCCGGAGGTGTGGCGCCGCTCACCAGCTACTCCTGGCAAGGCCATGGCGGCATCATCGCCCTGTGGGCCTCGAAGGCCGGTCTCGACGGGCGTCCCAGCAACCAACCCGGCCACGTGGACGATTACTGGGTCTCCTACGAGAGCAGTGCGCCCGACCCTTACGTCACCCTCGGCCGCAAGGAGCATGCGTGGGATTGCATCGGCGATTTCATCGGGCTCAGCCAGCGAAAGTGGACGAACCTGGGTGGTGAATGCGACGGCAACCTGGACGCCTACACGTTCACCTACTGGGATTCCTCCGGGGCCCGCCGCGTGAATTTCACGCCGACGCCCGCCGCCGGGCTGCCGGCGATCGATCTGCAGTCCGGTCTGCGGGCCTGGGCCGAGTACCGGGGGTACGGCGCCGACACGTTCACCCAGCTATGCGAGTTCGACCCGGACATTACGACCCCCGGCGCGGGATTCACCTACGAGGATCTCAAGGCGGAGATCAAAGCCGGTTTTCCGGTGCTGGTCCACCTGCAGGATCCCGGCAAGAAATCACAGTCCATCGGCAACATGCCGCGGGCCAATCCGCCGATCCACGGCATGCTGGCGTACGGATATTACGAGCTCGATGATGGCCGGAAATTCGTTCGCACCCGCGAGAGCTGGGCGACCGGGGATACGCTTCACGAGTGGAACAACCAGAGTTGGACTCCGAGCTTGCCTGACTTCCTGCCCATCCGGGGCTTGATCGGATTCCATCCGCGGCCGCGCATCACCGCGGTCGAGCGTGTGTCCGGGGGGATCAAAGTGCGATGGGAAGGCCCTGAGGCCGAGTTGTACTACGCAGCCACGGACACCCGCCGTCAGGTCCATCGGTATGTGGTCGAACGGAGCACATCCCTCGAGGATTTGAACTTCGTCGCGGCCTCGGAACCCACCCAGGCGCGGGAAATCACCCTTCCCGATTGCTGCCCGGGCGGGGCCCTCTATCGGGTGACACTGCTCCCGCCGGAGTAGAGCGTGCTGCCTACTTGGCCTTCTCCGGCGCGGGTTCGGGCGGCAGTTTCTTGAGCTCTTCGAGTTTCGCGGCGGCTCCCGCATGCTCTTGTTTGGCGGCCGCCTCGAGCCACTTCTTCGCCTGATCGAGGTTCTTCTCGACCCCGTCGCCAGTCATGTAGCGTTTGCCGAGATCAAACTGCGCGGACACGCTTCCCGCCTCAGCCCGCTGTTTGAGGAAATCAACGGTCCGTTTGAGGGCCGCTTTCTTCTCGGCTTCCTTGGCCGCGACAGCGCCGGCGGTGCCGGCGACCGGAGCGGCGGGTTTGGCGACGGGTGCAGCGGGCGCCGGGGCCGGCGGAGTGGGGGGTGTGGGCGCCGTATTCAGCGGGCGAACGTAGCGCCGCGGGGACAGGACCTGGGCGTACTGGCGCGGTGGGGTCGGATCTTCCGGCGCGGGGTTTCCCCAAGCGATGGGAAGGCTATCGAAGGCCCACAGAACCAGCAGCAATCCGAGGAGAACCGGGCTTTTCATGGCGCACGCACTGTTCCACGGGAACCGCCCGGCCGCAAGCTGTGAATCGAGAGGTCTTCCCGTTCCCGCAAGGCGGCGCCGGTATGGCTCGCGGCGCAGGCCGCCACGGTCTCCGGTGTGCCTGCCACAACCAGGCGTCCGCCGTCGACGCCTGCGTCGGGGCCGAGATCAATGACCCAGTCCGCGCAGCGGATGACCTCGATGTTGTGCTCGATGACCACCAGCGAGTGTCCCCGGTCCACGAGTCCCTGAAACCCCTCGAGGAGGATGCGGACGTCCTCGAAGTGCAGGCCGGTCGTGGGCTCATCGAAGAGAAAGAGGAAGCTCCCGGGTCTGCGGCAAGGGCCGGAGCCCGCCCGGGCAGGTTCGCAACCGTTGGCGGAGCCGGGCTCGATCTCGAGCTCCGCAAGGTGGCGGACGAGTTTGAGGCGTTGGCTCTCGCCGCCGGACAGCGTGTTGATCGGCTGCCCCAACCGGAGGTAGCCGAGGCCGATGGCCCGGAGCGTTTGCAGCCGGGCCGCCGCCCGTCTTGCCGGTGCCGACTCGGAGAATCCATTCAAGAACACCACGGCTTCGTCCACGGTGGAGTCAAGGAGGTCGGCGATGGTTCGCTCCGCAGCGGCGAGCGGGTCCTGGGGGGAGCCGGGTTTGAGACGCACTTGCAGCACGTGGGGCCGGTACCGGCGTCCGCCGCAATCCGGGCAGCGTATGAACACATCGCTCAGGAACTGCATTTCGATCCTCTCGAATCCGGCGCCGCGGCACCGTTCACACTGGCCTTCGGCCGAGTTAAAACTGAACGCGCTCGCGCCAAGACCCCGGCGTCGGGCCTGCTCCGACTGGGCAAAGAGCGCGCGGATCTCGTCGAAGGCTCCGATGAAGACCGCGGGATTCGATCGCGGGGTCCGAGCCAGAGGCGACTGATCGACGAGCACGATCCGGTCGAGGCCGTGTCCGCCAGAGAGAGTGGCGGAGGCAAGGTCGCGCTGGGCCGTCTCGCGCTCCTCATCGTCGAAACCCTCCTCGATGGGGTCGTTCGTGGGAGGGCCTGCGTTGGCCGATGCCGTCCGTTGGGCCGAGAGGAGGGGAACGAGGACCTCCTTGATGAGCGTGGTCTTGCCCGAGCCGCTCACGCCGGTGACGCAGACGAATCGGCCCAAGGGGATCTCGACGGTCAGGTCCTGGAGGTTGTGACGCTGGGCGTGGTCGAGTCGCAGCCACGCGCAGGGAGGGATTCCCTGGGAATCGGCGTCGGAGGGAGGCTGGGCGATGGCGGATCCGCGCCGCCTGCGCCCGGAGCGCTGGCGGGTGGTGGCGCTCTCGGTTTTGGCTCCATGGATGAGGGTTGGCGGAGGGGAAACCGGGCGCCGGTGGGGTCGTGGGATCTGGCGGCGACCGCTGAGGTATTGGCCCGTCAGCGATTCCGCGCACGCCAGCAGGCCGGCGCAGGGTCCTGTGTACACGAGGTTGCCGCCGGCTTCGCCGTGGCCGGGGCCCAAGTCGACCACATGATCCGCAGCTTGGATCACGGCGGTCTCATGCTCGACCACGACCACCGTGTTGCCGGCGTCGCGCAACCGCTCGAGCAGGCGCACCAGACGGGCGGTGTCGCGCGGGTGCAGACCGACGCTGGGTTCATCGAGGACGTAGAGGGTGTTGACCAGACGGCTGCCGAGGCATGCGGTAAGGTTGACCCGCTCGGTCTCCCCCCCGGACAGGGTCCGGGTGGGGCGGTCCAGCGTCAGGTAGCCCAGGCCCACCTCGACCAAGTACTCGAGCCGGGAACAGACATCGTTCATCGCCATTCCAAGCGGATCCGCGGCACTCCATGACTTGTCCCGGCGAACCGCCCGGGCCCACGCCAGCGCCTCGGCGATGGGAAGACGGTAGAAGTCCGCGAGGGACAGAGAGGTGTCAGGGGAAACACCCGGCGGCCCGGACGTGGGGCGGGGCAGGCGGTAGTCGAGGGCTTCGGGTTGGAGGCGGCCGCCGCCACATGTCGGGCAGGTCTGATAGCTGCGATAGCGGGAGAGCAGGACCCGGACGTGCATCTTGTACGCCTTGGATTCGAGCCAGCGGAAGTACCCCCGGACGCCATACCAGGCGCGCGGCCATTCGTGTTCGGGGTCGCTGCCGTAGTCGGGATCGCCCTCGACGATCCATCGCTGATGCTCTGGACTGAGGCGGGCAAAGGGCACGTCGGTGGGGATGTCCCGGGCTCGGCAGAAGCGGAGCAAGTCCCGCTGGCATTCGACGCTTTGGCCGCTTTGCCACGGTTTGACGGCGCCTCCGGCCAGCGTTTTCCCCCGATCAGGAATGACGCGACGCTCATCGATGCCGATCACGCGGCCGAAGCCCCGACACTTGGGGCAGGCTCCGAGCGGATGGTTAAAGCTGAAAAGGGCAGGGACCGGCTCGCGGTACTCGAGGTCGCACGCCGCGCAATGCAGTCGGTTCGAGAAAGGCTGGCCGGAGCCGTCGAGCACGCGCAGGGAGGACGCCGGGCGCAGGCGATGGAGTGTGAGTCGGCCTTTGCCGAAGTGATAGGCCTGTTCACAGCCCTCGACGAATCGGGCGCGTTGGGAGCCCTCGAGGGGGACGCGGTCCTGGATCACGGTGAGCGTGCGAGGCGGGGTTGAAGCCCATAGGGCAGGCGCTTCCTCGCGCCGCACGATCTGTCCGTCCACAAGGAGCCGGGTGTAGCCTTGTCGGCCGACGAGGGCCAGGCAGTCTTCGAGCGGCAGCGCTCCGCCGAGATTGAGGTCGAACGTGATCAGCACGGCCTCGTCGGCTTGTGATGATGGGGGTCCTGCGCGGAGCGCATTCCATAGCTGACGTGGCGTATCCCGGCGGACGATCGCACCGCACTGCCGGCACCGAAGCTCGGCGATTGCGGCCCACAGGAGTTTCAGGTAGTCACCGATCTCCGTCAGCGTGCCGACGGTTGACCGGGTTGTCCGCACGGCATTGCGTTGTTCGATGGCGATGGCGGGGGGAATGCCCTCGATGGCATCGACTTGCGGTTTGTCCATCCGGTCGAAGAACTGGCGGGCGTATGGGGTGAATGTCTCGATATAACGGCGTTGTCCCTCGGCAAACAAGGTGTCGAACGCCAACGAGCTCTTCCCCGACCCGCTGAGGCCCGTGACAACGATCAATCGGTGGAGCGGCAGATCGAGATCAAAGCCCTTGAGATTGTTGTGTCGCACTCCGCGGAGTCGGATGGACGGTACGCTGGCCGCCGGTGCCATGATGGGGCGAATCTAACCCGGATTGTTCACGAGCGGAAAGACGAATCGGGAATCCGGGTTTGAGCAACAACGCGCCCGTTGGGGCGACCCTGAGGGTCGTGACCCTGCAGTGCCATGGGTGAGAATCGCGCACGGCTGACAAGATTTGCAGACAGCGAAATGGGGACGTGCTTCACCGATTCGGGGCGGAGCGCAGATGGGGCGGAATGAGGACAAGGGGATCGGAGGCAGACTCCCGGGGCCCTGTTCCTTTGTACCCGTTCCATGCGCGACAGCGCCTTCGCAGCGCGGCGACCCGCGGGACCGTCGGAGCCGGGCGCCAACGCGAACACTCTGGGTTTGGGTTGCGGCCAAGCCGCGCTGCGGGGCACGCGGCTTGGGCCGGACACGATGCCGCTCAACGGCGCGGCAAATTGGCTTTTCAATCGGAGCCTGCTCCTGAACACTGGCGAGGTGACGCCTGATCCGCAACTCCCCTGGCGACAGAGGGTGGCCGATCGTTTCGGGCAATGGCCGCTGGTCTCGATGCTGGCGTTGAATCCGTGGTTCGTGGTGGTGCTGGCGCTCCTTGGGTTGGGGTTTGGTGTGACAGCGATCTCGCTGCCCCGGATCTGGCCGACGACGCCGCGCGGCTTCCAGCCGCGGCTGTGTGTGAGCCTTGTCGATCTGGTCCAGGCGTGGTCCCTGCGACGGGAGGCGCTGCGCCAGGCCGCAGCGGGCAATGCGGCCCAGGCCTATCACGCCTGGCTCGGTGCTGTGGGAAACAACCCCGGCAATCCCGATCTGCTGCGCCAGGCGTTGGATCAGTCCACCCGGGTGCCCCTGGCGGAATGGCGCTCCGCCTTCGAGGTCGTCCAAAACTCCCTCTGGCTGCTGCGCCTGGGCGGCACCAACCGGGCGGACATCGAGTTGACCGTGCGGGCCCTCGATGCCGCAATGGTCCCCTCGGTCGTCTGCGATCTCCTGAGGCCGCGGCAGGGAGAGTTGTCTCCGGGGGAGGTTTCGGCCTATGCCAAGGCCTTGTTCCTTACCGGGCACGCGATCGAGTACGAGCAATGGCGAACGCGGTTGCCGGAGGCCGCCCTCGATGATCCGCGGCTGGCGATGTGTCACTGGGGCTACCTGGCGGGATGGGGTCCCGCGGAGACCGTTGAAGAATCAAGGAGGCAACTCAAGGAGGCCATGGATGATCCGATCCTCGGGCTGCTGTCGTGCCGCGTGCAACTTCAGGTCGCGTTGCGTCTCGAAGACGCGGTCCACTATGCCGAGGTGCTGCAGCGTCTCGAGCGCCGCCGGGCGGATCGCGTCGAGGATCACACGGCGCTGTGGCGTTTGTTGAGCCGCCTGGGCCGTGGTTCCGAGGCCGAATGGCTCGCTGAGACCTATCGAGGGCAGCCCCTGGGTGCAGTCGAGATTGCCGAACTCGTGAAGGCCCAACTGGATTTGGGCATGACGAGGTTTGCCCAGCGCTTCCTCACCCGCCACTTGCCGGTGTTCGGAATCGAGGAGAGCTCCGCCGGCATCCAGCTCTGGCTGTTGCTCGCCGACATGCTCCATCAGAACCAGCAATGGGACGAGTTGGGCCGCTTGGCCATCCAGATGCGGACTCCCGGGCCGCGGTTGGCTGTTCTCCAAGGATTCAGCTATTTCCTCGAAGGCCGGATCTTGGTGGGCAATGGCCGCCCTGAAGAGGCGCTCCCGTTGTTCGATCGTGCGGTCCGGATGCCCTTTCCCAATCCCCGCACGGCCATGACGTGCGCCGTGACCCTGCTGCGTCTGGATCACCCTGACCTGGCCTTGGCTCTTCTTCGGTCGGTCGAGCGAGCCTCGGAGAACGATCCTGAATACTGGCGGGTGATGTTTGACGCGGCGAATCGTCGGCGAGAGGATCCGATTCTCCTGATGCGCGCCGCGGCGGCGCTCCGTCGGCTCAACCCCGAGGACCCCGTGGCCATCGCCAATTACGCCGCTTCGCTGCTGATCAGCCGGCAAAGGCCGGAGGAGGCCATCGCGCTGACGCTGCTGGCGTTGCGCGACGACCCCCAATCGATCCCTTCGAGGATGAACCACGCTTTCGCGCTGGTGCAGAATCGCCGGCTCGAAGAGGCCGCACTGATTCTGAAGACGCTTGAAACGGAGACGATGTCGCCATCCATGCAGACTCAATTCCATCTCTGCCGGTCGGAGCTTCGCTTTCTCCAAGGCGACTTCGCCGGATGCGACCGCGAGCTTGGATCGGTGGACGTTCGCCATCTCTTTACGCATCAAGTCCGATGGGTCGAGGCGTTGCAGCGAGAGCTCGGAAACCGGACACCACAGTAGCGAGGCGTGCCTCAGACCCAACCAAGTCCGCGATCCCGTCAAGCCTCCCTGCCTTTCCGGACCCTCTCTTCCGCGCCTCGCCAATGTAGAGTCCTCGACGGAAGGTGGGGAGGTCTGGAACGGCAGGGACCAAACTCGACCTAATCGCATCGACCTTCACAAGTCGAGGACTCTAGAGAAGGTGCTGCTGAAAGAAAAACGCCTGCCATGGAATGGCAGGCGCTGAACAGAAATCGCGAATCTAACGTTAAGGTCTGGCGTAATCCACGCCCGGAGTGTCCTTGCCGGAAATACTGCCGCTGGGCGGGTTCTTCTTGGGCTTCTGAATGACGATCGTGCCGCCCTGGCTGGAGCGCTTGGGTTGCTGCACGACCACCGTTCCGCCGCCGCTGGCACCGCTGGTACTCGCCCGACTGCTGCGCTCGACGGTCGCCGGCGCGTTCTCGGGTTCGGCGGCCTTGGCCAAGGGGGCCTCGATGAACTCGCTCATTCGCGCGTTGATGGCGGGAGTGGCTTTGGGGACGGCACTACTCACCTGGGCGGCGACTTCGAGGGCTTGGTCGTACGCCGCCAGAGCCGCCACGTACGCCAAGTCGGGTGCTTGCTCAGGACTGAGCTTTGCGGCTTTCGCAGCCACCTTGCTGGCGAGCTGCGGGGACTTGCGGGAAATCGACGCCACCACCGTTTTCAACGCCGCAGGATGCCGGGCCGCAGTCGCTTCGATGACGGCGAGGGCAACGGCTTCCCGTTCCGTGGCAGCCGCCTTATCGATCAAACGCGTCGCGGTCGCGCCCAATTCCGCCGCTGGAGAGGCCTTGATCGCCCGGGTCACACTGGCGGTGTTGGCTTCCAACCCCGCGTTGGCGTTAAAGAGGACCGGCGACACCACAGCCGCCGCAATCACCAAAGCTTGTTTAAACGTTACCCTTTTCATACGAATCGCCAATGCTCCCTACGTTATTTCGCAAGAAGGACTAGCACAACATGGCGGGAGGCGTCAACTGATTTTTCCGGTTTTTTTCGGCAGTGCTTGCAGCGTAAATCCTTAGTGATGCCCAGGATGCGAATTGATCTTCCCTCGGCCTCGCCAGGATGGCTAGAGTCGCGGCGTGCACGCCACCCGGGCCACCACCACGCTGCCATGAAAGCCCTCGTCACCGGAGGCGCCGGTTTCATCGGATCGCACCTTGCGGAACTGCTCTTACGTCAAGGCCTTGAGGTGGTTGTCCTGGACAATTTCAGCACGGGACAGATCTCCAACCTGGCCTGGCGCCGACCCGGAGACAGAATCGAAATCGTCGAGGGCGACCTCCGGGACACGGGCTTGGTCCGCCGGTGGATCCGAGGGTGTGACTGGGTGTTCCATCAGGCTGCTGTGGCTTCTGTGGCCGGCTCGGTGGACGACCCCGTCGGGACCCACGCCCAGAACCTCACTGGGACGCTGGAATTGCTCGAGGCCGCCCGGCAAACCGGGGTCCGCCGGGTCCTGCTGGCGTCTTCGTCGGCCATTTACGGCGATGCCGGCGCCGGGCCGGTTCCCGAATCGGCGCCACCCCACCCCCTTTCACCCTATGCCCTCCAGAAGTACGCCGGTGAACGGTACGCCCAATTGTACCACGGGCTGTGCGGATTGGAGACCGTTGCGCTTCGTTACTTCAACGTCTACGGTCCCCGGCAGGCCCCCGATTCGCCCTATTCAGGCGTGATCGCCCGGTTCTGTCGCCAGACGCTGCGGAATGAGCCTCTGGTCATCTACGGGGACGGCGCGCAGTCGCGGGATTTCGTCTTTGTCGAGGATGTCGTCCGGGCGAACCTGGCGGCGGTTTTGGCGCCGGCGGAGCGGGTGGCCGGCAAGGTCGTCAACGTTGGGACGGGGAGGGGACGGTCGGTTCTTGACCTGGTGGCGGCTCTTGGAACCGTTTCCGGACGTTCCATCGAGCCGAAGCACGCGCCGGCGCGTCCCGGCGAGGTTCGCCATTCCTGCGCCGACACGCAGACAGCACGGGCGCTTTTCGAGTACTCGGCGCAGGTAAGTTGGGAGGACGGCCTGCGCCGAACCCTCGACTGGTATCGTTCCTCCCGTGAACAGGAATGACCGTATGCCCTCTTCTTCGTCTCCCTCCTGCATGGCTGGCGCCGAGGCGCCGATACCCTATCTCGACCTGGCGGCCCAGATGCGCCCGATCCGCTCCGAGATCGAGGCGGCACTCGGGCGGGTCTTGGATCACTGCTCGTTCTGTCTGGGACCCGAGGTGCGGGACTTCGAGCAGGCGTTTGCGGCCTTTTGCGGTGTGGGCCACGCCGTGGGCTTTAACAGTGGCACTTCCGCGCTTCATGTGGCGCTGCGGTTGCTGGACATCGGCCCCGGCGACGAGGTCATCACGACACCGTACACATTCATCGCCACGAGTTGGGCGATCCACTATGTCGGCGCCCGCCCGGTTTACGTGGACATCGACGACGAGACGTTCACCCTGGACCCGGCCGCGGTGGAGCGGGCTGTCACGCCACGCACCCGGGCGGTGTTGCCCGTCCATCTGTACGGGCATCCCTGCGATTGGGATCCCCTGGAAGCCGTCTGCCGGCGCCACGGCCTTCCGCTGGTCGAAGATGCCGCCCAGGCGCACGGTGCCCGGTACCGCGGGCGGTCCGTGGGCAGCCTCGCGCGAATGGCCTGTTTCAGTTTCTATCCCGGAAAGAACCTCGGAGCCTACGGCGAAGGCGGCGCGCTGGTCACGGAGGACGAGGCTCTGGACCGGCGCGCCCGGGCGCTTCGGGAACATGGATCGACGGTGCGCTACTATCACGACGAAGTCGGTTACAACTACCGCATGGAGGGATTCCAGGGTGCGGTCTTGGGGGTGAAGCTCCGGCATCTGGACGCCTGGAACGAAGGGCGGCGCCGCGTGGCAGCGCAGTATCAGGAGCGGCTGGCCGGAACCCCCTTGCGATTGCCCGTCGAGCGGGAATGGGCCAGGAGCGCCTGGCATCTCTATGTGGTCCGTCATCCGGAGCGGGACGCCCTCAAGGCGCACCTCGAATCCCGGCGGATCGGGTGCGCCCTGCACTATCCCCTCCCGCTGCATCTGCAGCCGTGCTTTCGCTCTCTCGGTTACCGGGCCGGCGATTTCCCCGTTGCCGAGCGGGCGGCTCGCGAGTGTCTGAGCCTGCCCGTCTACGCGGAGCTCACCACGGCGCAGATCGATCGGATCACCGCAGCCATCAGGGATTATTTCGCCGGACGCGGCTCCTGACCGTGGGATCCGGCGGTCGCAGGGCGAACGTCAGCGGAAGGCGGCGAGCAGGACGGTGCCCAGGGCGATGCGGTACCAGCCGAAAGCCCGGAACGAGTGCGTCTGCACATACCGGAGGAGCCACTTCACGACGATGAACGAGACCGCTGCAGACACCAGGGTGGCCACGAGCAACCGGTCCCAGGCCTCGGGGGATGCGCCCGCCGCGGGGTGATGCAGGGCTTTGAAGATCTTGAGGCTCCCCGCCGCCAACATGGTGGGGATGCCGACCAGAAAGGAGAACTCGGTCGCCGCAGGCCGCCCCAACCCCAGCAGGAGCATCAGGAGGATGGTGCTCCCGGAGCGGGACGTGCCCGGAAACACCGCTGCGAGAAGCTGGCCCAGCCCCACCGCCACCACCACGGTCCAGGTCAGTTCATCCCGGCTCGGTTTGCCGTCAATCCCCGCCTCGACCACCAGGAACGCAATCCCGCCCGCCACCAGCGCGATCGCCACCGGGACGACCGTCTCCGGAAGCTCGAAGTGCAGTTTGTCCAACAACACGCCGCCGGCTCCTGTGATCGCGAAGGCCGTGAAGATCTTGAGCAGGAAAGCCTGCGTGCCGGGTTCTCTCCAGTGACGGAACGCCTGGTCGAACCGATGCCAAAAGAGCGGGATCACCGCCACCACCGCGCCGGATTGAATGACAATGTTGAACAGGTCGCTCTGACGCGGCAGCCAGTGTTCCGCGATCAGGAGATGGCCGGTCGACGAAATGGGCAGGAACTCGGTGATGCCCTCGATGATCCCCAGGATGATGACCGCCAGCCAGTCGAACATGCGGGGGTTAGACGCGAAACGGCCCCATTTGACAAGCGGGGAGTTTTGGCCTTCGACAAAAAGGATGTTCTCCGGCGGCGTTCCGGGTATGATCCCGGCCGATATGGCACAACTCAAGGCTTTGGAAGCTTGGTTCGTCACGGGGAGCCAGCACCTGTACGGGCCCGAAACACTCAAGCAGGTGGCGTCGGATTCTCAAGCCATCGCCCGCGCGTTGGACGGCGCGACGGCGATCCCGGTGCGCGTCGTGTTCAAGCCGGTGCTGACCACGCCGGAAGCGATCACCGCGTTGTGCCAGGAGGCGAACCAGAGTCCGCAGTGCGTCGGCCTGATCACTTGGTGCCACACGTTCTCGCCCTCGAAGATGTGGATCAACGGCCTGCGCCTCCTCCGCAAGCCGGTCGCGCACTTCCACACGCAGTACAATCGGGACATCCCCTGGTCCTCGATCGACATGGATTTCATGAACCTGAACCAGGCCGCCCATGGGGATCGGGAGCACGGCTTCCTGATGACGCGCCTGCGGCTGGATCGGAAAGTCGTGGTCGGCTACTGGCAGGACCGGGAGGTCCAGCGTCAGCTCGGTGCCTGGTGCCGGGCCGCCGCTGCCTGGCACGACTGGCAGGGTGCCCGGTTCGCGCGGTTCGGCGACAATATGCGGGAGGTGGCGGTCACGGAAGGCGACAAGGTGGCGGCGCAAATCCGGTTTGGCTATTCGGTCAACGGCTACGGGGTGGGAGACCTCGTCCGCGAGGTCAATGCCGCCCCGGAGGCCGACATCGACGCTCTGGTCCGGGACTACGAGGAGGCCTATCGCGTGGCGCCGTCGCTGCGCAAGAGCGGATCCCAGCGGGCGGCGCTCCGCGAGGCGGCCCGGATCGAGCTCGGGCTGCGGACGTTCCTCGAGGCCGGCGGGTTCAAGGGGTTCACCACGACGTTCGAGGACCTGCACGGGTTGGCGCAACTCCCGGGTTTGGCCGTGCAGCGACTCATGGCCGAGGGCTACGGCTTCGCTGCCGAGGGCGACTGGAAAACGGCGGCGTTGGTGCGGGCGATGAAGGTGATGGCGACCGGCCTTGAAGGCGGCACCTCCTTCATGGAGGACTACACCTACCACCTGGATCCGCGGGGGATGAAGGTGCTCGGCGCCCACATGCTCGAGATCTGTCCGAGCATCGCGCACGGCAAGCCGGCGGTCGAGGTGCACCCGCTCGGGATCGGCGGGAAGGCCGATCCCGTGCGCCTGGTGTTCAACACCCCGCCGGGCCCGGGCTTGAACGCCGCGATGATCGATCTCGGCAACCGATTCCGCCTTCTCGTCAACACCGTGCGCGTCGTCCGGGCAGACCGGCCGTTGCCGAAACTGCCGGTGGCCCGGGCGGTCTGGGTCCCGGAACCGAATCTCCCCGTTGCCGCTGCCGCCTGGATCCATGCGGGCGGAGCGCATCATACCGGCTTCAGCCAGGCCGTCACCGCGGATATCCTCGAGGACTTCGCCGCCATGACCGGCATCGAGTTTCTGCTGATCGATCAGGCCACCCAATTGGCCGCCTTTCGCAAGGAGCTCCGGTGGAACGAAGTCTATCACGCCCTCTGCTCGGGCTGGGCGTCCTGATGCCAACGTCCGTCGGGGACACCGACCCTAACCATGAAATCAGCTCGCGCCCTGATCCCCGCCCGGGGATGGATCTGGCTGGCCGTCTGCCTCGCATCGTCCGTCACTTCCGCCGGCATCCTGGATGACCTGACAAAGCCTCAGTCGGGCCGGTCCCGCCGCGCCACCTCGACCATGCGCGTCGGCGAGGTGCGCCGGGGGGGCGGCGAACGCAAGCTCGATCCGAAGGCGGATCCCAAGGGCGACCTCGAGGAAGGAAGCAATTGGGACAACCACCGGGTGCCGCCCGGAGAAACCCACGTCCTCATGGACGAGCAGGGGCCGGGTGTGATCACCCATATCTGGCTGACGTTCCTCGGGCCTGAGCCCCAGGATTGGGCGAAACAGGGGTCTGCGAATCACCAGGAGATGCTGCTCCGGATCTACTGGGACGATAATCCCCGGCCGGCGGTCGAGGCGCCGGTGGGCGACTTTTTTGCCAACGCATTCGGCCAGCGGCGGGAGGTGGTCAGCCTCCCGGTCGTGGTCGAGGACGCCGACTCCTATAACTGCTATTGGCCGATGCCCTTCCGGAAATCCGCCCGGATCGAGATCGAGAACCAGAGCGACAAGCCGATCGGCCTGCTCTATTACAACATTGATTGGATTCAGAAAGACAAGATGCCCAGGAAGACCCCCTATTTCTACGCTCAATACCGGCAGGAGTACCCCGTCAGGTCCGGCACGGACTACCTCGTCCTCGAGACCCAGGGCAAGGGGCATTACGTCGGAACCGTGCTCGCGGTGCGGACCCGCAGCCCGTCGTGGTTCGGCGAGGGAGACGAGAAGATCTACATCGACGGCGAGGCCAAGCCCTCGATTTGGGGTACGGGCACCGAGGACTACTTCCTGTCGGCTTGGGGCCTGAAAACCACGAGCACGCCGTGCTTCGGGGTGTCGTACTTCGACCAGTGGGGCATCGTGGGCGGGCATACCTGCGCCTATCGCTGGCATCTCCAGGATCCCATCGTCTTCCAGAACGGCATCAAGGTCACCCTCGAGCATTTCGGCTGGATCGCGCCTGATGAAAACCGGGACTACCGGGCCATGAGCTGGAACGAGCGCGAGGACGACTACTCGAGTGTGGCGTTCTGGTACCAGACCGGCCAGCCCACGTTCACGGCACGCGCGCCCCATGCCCGGGAGCGGGCTTTGCCAAGCCTCGAGCGTGTCATCGCCTACGCCCGCGATTTCGCCGACCCGTCCCACCGCGGCGTTGGCAATGCCCGGCCGCAGCGGCTCGATCTTTATCCCGAGCCCCAACTGCTCTATCAGCCTGCGCAGGCCGAGGGCGCGTGGATCGAGATCCCGTTCGAGGTCGCGCGCAAGGAGCCACTGCGCTTGCTCATCCAGGCCACCAAGGCCGACGACTACGGCAAGTACCAGGCCATCCTCGATGGCACGCGGATCGGTCGGGCCATGGACTTCTTCAGCCCCAAGATCACCAGCGAGGAGTTCCACCTCTTGGATTTTTGGCCGGAGCCGGGACCCCACCGGCTGCGGCTCGAGTGCGTGGGCCGCAACGTCCAATCCGCCGGACACTACTGCGGCCTCGAATCGGTCCGGCTCCGGGAGCGGCGTCCCCGCGTGGCCGAGATGGCTCACGACAAAGACAAGGATTGGAAAAAGGAACCCAAACTGTATGAGTAATCCAGTCTCGATGAAATCCTCCATGATGAACGACTGCGGCCCGGGGGTGGGCTCCCGGGGGGTGAGCGGTGATTGGGAACGAACGTCGGGTGCCGCCCGGCGCTGGGTCGTCGCAGTTTTCGGCCTGGTGGCCGGAGGGGTCCTGGCGGGGATCGCGGCCGAGAGCCCCTTGATCACCACCCAATCGCTCCTCAAGGACATGACCGACCTCACGGGTCTCGCGTCCTTCCCGCAGCCGGCTTACACGGTCAAGCAGTTCTCCTCCTACGATCGCGCCTCGAAGTCGCCCGCCGTCGAGTGGTTTGCCAATGGCGATGCCGGGCATTACCTGCGCGTCGAGGACCGGCAGGGACGGAAGGAGCACGTGATGATGGATGCCGAGGGGCCGGGCGCCGTGGTGCGGATCTGGTCGGCCAATCCGGCCGGCACGCTGAGGATCTACCTGGATGGGTCGGATGCGCCCGCCCTCGAAGCGCCGATGACCGATCTCCTGGGCGGCACGTTCCCGGGCCTGCCCAAGCCGATCGCCGGCGAGTACAGCAAGGGCTGGAACCTCTACTTCCCGATCCCGTACGCGCGCCACTGCAAGATCACGAGCGACAAAGGCGGCTTCTATTACCACGTCAACTACCGGACCTATCCGGCGGGGACCCGCGTGCAGTCCTTCGAGCGCAGCCAGATCGAGTCCCTGCGGGCTCCAATCCAGGCGGTGCTGGGCCGTCTCTCCGATCCGCGCGGTAAGGAGACAGACTTCGCCGGCGCGGGGCAGTGGTTCGACATGGCGCTTCCGGCGGGTGAAACCCTGCGCCAGGAATTCTACGGGCCGGCGGCGTTCACCCGGGTGGCGCTCCGCGTTTCCGCGGCGAATCCCGAGGCCGCGCTCCGCGGCTTGATCGCGAGGATCGCGTTCGACGGCGAGGCGTGCGTCGAGACGCCGTTGGGCGATTTGTTCGGGACGGCGCCGGGAGTGAACGCCTACAGCGCCCTGCCGTTGGGGGTTACTCGGGAGGGCGAGTTCTATTGTCACTGGTACATGCCGTTCAAGGAGTACGCCACCATCGAACTCGTCAATCACACCCGTGAGGAAGTCGGGTTGCGGGGGGAAATCAACGTCGCTGACGCGGCTTGGACGGACGCTTCGATGCATTTCCACGCCAAATGGCGCGCGCAGTTCGACGTGCCCACGCGCCCGATGATCGACTGGAACTACCTCACCGCCCGGGGCAAGGGAGTGTTTGTGGGCGTGGCCTTTGCCATCGATAACCCGGTCAAGGACTGGTGGGGTGAGGGCGACGAGAAGATCTACGTGGACGGCGAGACGTTCCCCAGCCATTTCGGCACGGGAACGGAGGATTACTACGGGTATGCGTGGTGCTGGCCCGGGCTGTTCACTCACGCCTACCACGCGCAACCCCGGTGCGATGGCCCCGGCAACTACGGGCGCACCAGCGTCAACCGGTTCCATGTGCTCGACCGCATTCCTTTCACCAAGGACTTCCGGTTCGATATGGAGCTGTGGCACTGGCACCAGCAATGCAAAGTCAACATGGCCGTCACCGCCTACTGGTACGCCCGCCCGGGCGCGTCTGACGGGTTCAAGGCGATCCAGCCCCAGGAAGCCGTCGTCAGGCCGATGACGCCCTACACCGCTCCGAAGGTCGCCGGCGCGATCGAAGGGGAGACCCTCAAGATCCTCAAGGTGACCGGTGTGGCCGATCCTCAGGAATGGGCCGGGCTCAGCGGTGAACGCCACCTCTGGTGGCACGAAGGCATGGAACCCGGCGACACGCTCGTCGTGGCCTTCCCCGCCCCCAAGGCCGGCAAATACCGCGTCCGCGGGCATTTCCTCCAGGCTCGGGATTACGGCATCCACCAGCTCGCCGTGGCCGGTCAGAAAGCCGGTGAACCGCGGGACTTCTACAATCCGGACGTCAAGCCCACGGCCGAAATCGATCTGGGCGTGTTCGATCTCAAGGCCGGCGACAACGAGTTCTCCGTCACCGTGATCGGCGCCAATCCGAAGGCCCAGCCTTCCTACATGTTCGGGCTCGATTACCTGAAGCTGCAGCCTGTGGATTAGCCCCTTGTCAGAGAATATCTACCAACATGTCGTCTCCCTCGCCTCCCGGGAACGGGAGGAGAGGGGCGGGGAGAGGAGGGGCCTGTGCCCGTGCCCGAGAGGGGCACGCCTCTCCCTCGATCCCTCCCCCCGCTCCGTGGTCGCAGGGGGGCGGGAAGAACCGGCGCGCCGACTCGATGCAGCGATCGGCGTTCGCGAACTGCTGTTCGCCGCAGGCGGACCCCATTTTCCCAGCGCAGTCTGGGAAGAGGCGTGGAGTCCTCAACCTGTGGAATGTGTGGTCAGCAGGTCAAGTTCTGTCCGGTCCGGTTCCAAGCCTCTGCTCCTTACTGAGCAGTCGCCAGCATGGGCTACAGGGCCCCTCACCCTGCCCTCTCCCCATCCGATGGGGAGAGGGTGCCCGAAGGGCGGGTGAGGGGAACCGTGTAGTGCATCCCCCCGACTTATCAATATGTTAAGGATTCTAGCCATGGTGGCCGTCGGCCTCGGCGCGGCCGAGCCGGCAGTGTCAGGGGCCGCCCAAGCCTCGCCGGTCACCACCGGAACGCTACTGCAGGAAATGGCCGACCTCGAGGCCCTCGCCCGATGGCCGGATCCTGCCTACCGAGTGGTGCAGTTCGGCAGCGCCGACCGGCGATCCACGCATCCGGAGGCGCCGGGTTGGCTGGCCAACGCGGACGGTTTTGGCGGGGAACCGATCCCTGGTTTCCTGAAAGTGTTGCGCGAGCCGCGCGAGGGCGGAGCGGGCTTATACCTGATCGCGGAGGTGCAGGGGCCGGGCGCGATCGTGCGCGGCTGGTCCGCGGGGATGGGCGGGGTCCTTCGAGTCTACCTCGATCCGCCCGCGGACGCGGCAGGCCCCGACGGCGGCGCCCTGGTTTGGGAGGGGCCCGCCTACGACTTCCTGGCCCGGCGTTCCGTCCGCTACCTTCAGGCCGCCGCTCTCGCGATCGAGGCGGAAGATGCGTTCGTGCAGCAGGACGCCGACTACCTGCCGATGCCGTTTGCCGGCGGGCTGCGGGTGACCTGGGAGGGCAAGCTCAGGGACCTCCATTTCTATCATCTCCAGACGCGGCTCTATCCCCCCGGCACGCCGGTGCGCACGTTCGATCCTGCGAAGGACTTGCGTGAGTTCGAATCCGCGGTGCGGGCCGCAGTCTCCGGATTGGCTCACCCTGGGAGCCCCAGTGCGGGCGATCGCGTTGCCATCAAGGGCGCAATCGACCCCGGACGGAAATGGACGTGGACTCCTCCCAATCCGGGAGCGGGCGCTTTGCGCGAGTTGACGCTGAAACTCGACGCGGACCCGCTCGAGGCTGCGTTGCGGGGGGCGTTGTTGAGGATCGCCTTTGACGGTTCGCAACGGCCCCAGGTCGAGGCGCCCCTCGGCGATTTCTTCGGATCTGGTCCTGGCGTGAATCCGTTCTCGAGCCTGCCGATGGACGTGAGGCCGGACGGGACGATGGTCTGCCGGTTTGTCATGCCCTTTGCCCGGACGGTGTTGATCGAGATTCTCAATCACACCCCGGCGCCGGTGCGGTTCGAGGGGGCGATCGTGCACTCCCCCTGGTGCTGGGATGAGCGGTCCCTGCATTTCCGGGCCAAGTGGCGTGCCGACCACGATCTGCTGGCCGGTCCTGCGGCGGGGGATCTCCCCTTCCTGCTCGCGATGGGCCAAGGCCGGTTCGCCGGTTGCGCGGTCATGGTGATGAACCCCGCCGGCGCCCCCACGGCCGGGGGCAATTGGTGGGGAGAAGGCGACGAGAAGATCCTGGTCGACGGCGAAACATCGCCCTCGACGCTGGGAACCGGCTCCGAGGATTACTTCAACTATTCGTGGAGCCGGCCGGATCTGTTCGATCATCCGTATTGCGGCCAGCCGCTGGACTCGGGTCCGGACACGTCCGGCTACGTGTCGAACCACCGGTTCCAAGTCCTGGATGCCATCCCCTTCACTCGATCCATTGCCGTGTTGATGGAGCTTTGGTCGCACACGGTCACGCCGGGCATGAGCTACTCGAGGGTGGTATATCACTACGCGCGGCCTCACGCGATGGACGACCACCGCCCTCTCATGCCCTCGGACTTGCGCATCACCCCGTTGCCCCGGCGCGAACCCAAGGCCGTGGGCGGCGCCTCGGGCGCGCGGTTCCACTTCCTGGACGCGATGGGTCCGGTGGCCACCGCCGGCGCCGTGGCGACCGTCCCGTTCCCTCTGGCCACACAGCTGCGGGTCGTCGAATGGACCGCGGTCAAGGGAGCACGACTCCAATTCAGCCTGCCCGTCGACAAGGACCAGCGCGCGACCTTGCACTTGGTGGCCGTGCATCGTCCGGATGGGGCCACGGTCCGGGCGCTGCTGGACGACCAACCGCTCCGGGTCGCCGGCGGCGCCAGCGAGGTCCGCCTTCGCTCGGCGCATGCCGCCCGGGTGCTGAATGTCCACTTCGAACCCGTGGACCTCAAGGCGGGCACACGTACCATCACCCTCGAGTGCGTCGAACCCGGCCCCGTCGGGCTCGATTACGTCTGGGTGAAAGGTGGCTAGAGTCCTCGACCTGTGAAAGTCGATGCGATTGGGTCAAGTTCTGGTCTCTCCGGTTCCAGGCCAACCCTCCTTCCGTCGAGGACTCTACGGTAGCGAGGCGCGGAAGAGGGGTGGGCAAGCACAGCAGGGTCTTCATGTGCCTGGGGACTCGACTGGGTCTGAGGCGGCGCCTCGCTAGGCGAGAGCCAGCAGAATCACCATGCCCACGGCGCTCGTCAGCAGCGTCACCGGGATGCCGTACCTGGCGTAGTCCCAGAAACCGACCTCGACGTGTTTCCGGGCGGACTCGACTACGATCAGGTTGGCCACGGACCCCAGGAGCGTGAGGTTGCCGGCAAACGTCGTCGCCAGGGCCATGACCTTCCACATCAAGGCCGGATTCTGGAACCCGCCCACCCACTCGCCGGCCACCAGCACGAATGGGACGTTCGAAAAGACGTTCGATCCGGCGGCGGAGAACCACGCGAAGTTCCAGGCCTGGCTCGCCGCGGTCGATCCGAACACCGGATGCACCCGGGAATAGACCTGGTCCGGCAGGCCGGTCGAGTTCAGTCCCTCGACCACCACGAACAACGCCGCAAAGAACACGAGCAAATGCCAGTCCACTTGCTTGAGCACCTCGTGCGTGTCACGCCGGGCCAGCACCATCACCAGAGCGCCTCCCGTCAAGGCCGTCCACGCCAGGTCCAACCCCGCGACGAACCCGGCAAACACCAGGGCCAAGGTGCCGAAACAGAGCTGGATCAACCGCTTGTCAACCGGTTGTCCCAGCGGTGGCGTGCGCCGAATGACAGCGCCCGCCAAAGTCTTCCGAAACCCGAAGCGCAATACCGCGTATTGAAGCGCCAGGCCCGCAACCGCCACCGGCAGCAAGCCCGCCGAGAACCGGGCGAAAGGCATGCCCGACATGCTGCCGATGATCATGTTCTGGGGGTTGCCGACCAGCGTGGCCACGCTGCCGATATTGGCGCTCATCGCCAGGGCGAGCAGATAGGGAGGCAGCGGCAGCCCTCCCCGTACGATGACCGCCACCACCAGCGGCGTGAGCATCAGGCAGACGGTGTCGTTGACCAGGAGCGCCGACAACACCCCTGAGATCAGAATCAGGTAGAGCAGCAGGCGCTGCGGCGTCGGCGCGACCGCCAGCACCCGATCCGCCGCCCAATCGAAGAAGCCCGCCATGTACAGATAGGCCGAGATCAGCATCATCCCCAGCAGGAGCACCAGGGTGTCATAATCGACCGCCCGGTAGGCGTCCTCCGGCTTCATGACGCCGGTGGCCACCATCAGGACCGTGCCCAACAGCGCCGAGGCGGGACGGTTCAAGGGCAGGATCTTGAGCCGACGCCCGCTGATCAACAGGTACGTCAGCGCGAAGATCGCGATCGCCAGGTACTCGCGCTGGGCCGCGCTCATGAGATCATGCCGCGCTGGCGTAGCAGGGCTTCCATCGCCTTGTCCATCATGAGGTCCGCCAGCGCGCGCGTGGCTTCGTCCAGGGCGGCGTTGGCGGCTATGAGACGGGCAACGTCCCCGACCTTGGTCCGCGTGTCCTCGGTCGCCAGCGCCTCCTCGACCCTGCCGAGCGCGGCTTCGACGGAGACCCGATAGGCGGGTTCGAGGTCGGCATGGCACTCGGTCAAGCCCTTGCGTGTGGCTACCACCGTCTCGCTCGCCCGCAGTTTGGCCTCGATCCATTGCCGGGCCCGTAGGTCGTCAAAGGCGTGCTCGACCGATTCCTCGACCATCCGCTGGACCTCGGCATCGTCCACGTCCACCGCCGAGCGCATCGGAACCACAACCTGCCGGCCGGTGGCGATGTCCCGCGCCAGGACGTGCAGGATGCCGTCCGCGTCGATCTCGAACTGGACCCCCACCCTCGGCACGCCCTTGGGCGCGGGCGCGAATTCGAGCTCGAACTTGCCCAGGCTCCAGTTGTCCCGGGCGCGCTCCCGCTCGCCCTGGAGCACATGGATGAGCACGGAACGTTGGTTGTCCACGGCGGTGGTGAACATCTCGCCCGCCTTGATCGGGATCGTCGAGTTGCGCGGGATGATCACGTTCATCAGGCCCCCGAACGTCTCGATGCCAAGCGAGAGCGGCGTGACGTCGAGCAGGAGCAGGTGCTTGAACCCCCCGTCGAGGATCTCGGCCTGAATGGCCGCCCCGAGGGCCACCGCTTCGTCCGGGTTCTGCGACGTGTTGAGAACCGGCTTGCCCCGGGCTCCGCCCGCGCCGGGTTCGGCGCAGCCAAACCACTCGGCTGCCAGACGGCGCACCAACGGCATCCGGGTCTGACCGCCCACGAGGATCACCTGGTCCAGGTCCTTGGCCTCGAGCTTCGCGTCCGCCAGCGACCGGAGACAGTGGGCGCGCGTCTGCAGGAGGATCTCCCGGGTCAGCCGCTCGAGTTCCACCCGCGTCAGCCGATACGTGAAGCTGAACCTCGGCGTCAGAAATGGCAGCGACACCTCGACCGCCTCCTCGCTCGAAAGCCGGATCTTGGCCTGCTCGGCCGCCTCCCGCAGACGGGAGAGCATGACCAGGCGCTCGGTACCGACCGGCGACAGGCCTTTGGCTTCCGCCGCGGCGTCGCCTCCCGTGGTCGCCCCTGGCTCGGTCGGAATGCCCGTTGAGGGCTCGGTGAGGTCGGGCCCCCCCGCCATCCGGATGCTGTCGATCAGGAAATCCATGAGCCGTCGATCCAGATCATCGCCTCCCAGGCAGGTGTTGCCGTGGGTCGACAGAACCTGGAAGACACCCTGATTCAGCTCGAGGATCGAGAGGTCGAACGTGCCGCCCCCCAGATCGTAGACCGCCACCCTCGAGTGTTCCTTGAGCTTGTCGAGTCCGTACGCCAGCGCCGCCGCGGTGGGCTCGTTGACGATGCGCTCGACGGTGAACCCGGCGAGCTCGCCGGCCCGCTTGGTGGCATTGCGCTGGGCATCGTTGAAGTAGGCCGGGACGGTAATGACGGCTCGCGTCACCGGTTCGCCCAGGGCCGCTTCGGCATCGGCCTTGAGCTTCCTGAGCACTTCCGCCGAGACGTCCTCCGGGGTCAACGCCCGGTCCCGCATCCTGAACGTGACAGGGCCCGCAGCCTCACCCTCGACCGCATAGGTCACCCGGCGTTCCTGAACCGACACCTCAGCCCCGCGGCGTCCCATGAAACGTTTGACCGAGTAGACCGTGTCGGCGGGTTCGAGAACACGGATCCGGTTGGCAGCGTGTCCCACCACCGGCGGGGCGTCCCCCGCCGGGTAATGCACCACCGACGGCGTCAGCCGGGAACCGTCCTTGTCCGCCAACACCATGGGAATGCCCGAGTCCACGACCGCCACCAGCGAGTTCGTAGTCCCGAGGTCAATGCCGACAATCCTGCTCACGGCGGCGAGGGTGCCACGAGCGGGAATTCATGCGCACGAAGAAAAGCGCGAGCGGGGAGCAGGGAGCGGGGAGCAGGGAGCAGGGAGCGGGGAGCGGGGAGCGGGGAGCGGGGAGCAGGGAGCGGGGAGCAGGGAGCGGGGAGCCAGAGGTCAGCGGTCGGAGGTCGGCCGGGTTCGCGGTACGCCATAACGATCGCAGAGCTCGCGCCCGGGCTTGCGGAAGAAGCAGGAATGAGGAGGCTGAAACGAACAACCAATAACGCAGAACGGATAACCGATAACGGAAAACGCAATCGCTTAAGCCCGACCGCGACGGAACCGCCTGACGAGAACTACTCCCAGCGCCAACGCGCCCAGGCCGAGAGGATACGCGATCGGTTCGGGCACGAATTGGGGGTTGATGATGATCTGAGGGTAGGACGTGGGGATTCCTCCAGACCCGGGAAAGCTATACTCGGGAAATGCTCCTGGTAGACTTGCGTTTCCGCTCACAAAACCAACAGCCATGGAGGTCGTCGTGCCATCCGGTATGCGATATCCTTCGATTGTTGGGCGTCCACAGAAAGCGTACCTGTGGGGTCGTTGGAGCGGGTCGAGCTCAAGATCTTCTGGAGAAAGGGTGTATTCACCGGGGTTCAGGACGAAGTAATAGACTCCCGAGTTTACAGTGTTTCTTACAAGCGTGTACTCCTGTTCGAACTGGAAGGTCAAAGGAACGCCTGGAGCTGTGCTGATCGGACCGGAGGCCCAGGCGCTAGTTTTTGTGTAGATTGCTGTCGAGGCGACCACATCCCAATACCTCTGTCCCGCAGGAGTCCGGAATCGAGTCCAGAGTTGAAATGAGAAATCGGGGTGCTCAACGCCTCGAGCAGCCAGCGTCTCAGGGCGGACGATAATCTGAACAGACGAAACGACGTGGCCAGTATAAGTAGTGTCGATCGTGATCGCGGCACCGGCTGATTCGTCGAGGAGATACGTGCCGTCGGAACTGAGTTTGTTTCCGTCCAGTGCGTATCCCCCCAGCCCCCCCTGCACGGTTCCGGTAATGGAGTCGATCAAGGTGGGCAGGGTCGGTAGCTGAGCGACTGCGAGGGGATTCGCCAAACCAACAACCGCCAGCACTCCAATCCAACGCGTCAATCGGCATCTCATCGATGCCAAGACTCAAAGCACTCTGCATGCCGGATGTCAAGTGAGTTTTTCACATCCTGTTCACAAGGTGTTCACCGTCGGTTGTCTGTGGGATAAACAGAATTGCATGTCATTGATGATGAGCAGTTTGAGTTCTATTGTATGAAAACGTAGTTGACTCATCGGTGATTTCCGATGCCAGGCGCCGCGGCAGCCCGGGCACTCGGCCATGAGCGGCGACCCTTCAAACCGCATGGGGTGTCAAACTGGACGTCCACTCAACCGACACTGTTGTTCTCGACTTGATCTGATCCGTGCCTCGCTGCGCGACGACATGCACTGGCAACAAATTCAGCAATTCGCCGCTTCCAGGAAACGCACAGTCGTGTCACGACTCTTCGTGGTCGGTCTCCAGCCAAGATGCGAACAACGCTACGCCCTGAACCCGATCAGGGTCCAGTCCCAAGGGCGGATTCACCGGGACCGCACCCGAGCGCCCCCTCAGCCCAAAGGCGCCGCATCCAGGACGCGGTCTTGATGACCCAAACGCTCCGCGTCGGCGAGCGAGACGCCGCTGCTGCTCAGGGTGAAGCGCAGAGCAAAGGGGCCTTGATGATGGGCGGCCAAAGAAATGCGCTGAAATCGCTTGACACCTGGCTGCAGGGTTGCTACAAATGCCCGCGTTGACAGAAATACTGCCCCGAAAAACCAATGTGGTCCGGCACGGGGTGTGTCGGAGCGGAAGGCGGTAGGCGAAACGGGAAGTAACATGAAAGCAAAGTACATCGCAGTGGCGGCCAGCATCCTTGCCTTGTCGGCAGCGAATGCGGGAATCATCATCCTGGACGATTTCTCTGATGGTGCTCCGGGTATTGGTTTCACGGCACCTGGAATCGCGGGTCCCGTGGCCGAATTGGGCGTTTGGCCGAGTGGTGCGGATCGCACCATGACCTTCAGTGGCACGGGTTCAGGCGTTGGCAATACCGTCACCACGAGCGGTGGCTTGGTTGTCACAACGGGCACGGGCACGGACGGTCTTCTGAAGATTCAGTACACTGTTCCGGTCAATCCGCCCATTGTTGACTCGAATCTGGACCTCGGTCTGATTGTCCGTGGGATCGAGCACGATCTCGCTCTGAGCTTGACCTACACGATCTTCACCGCAACCGGTGACTGGACGTACACGAAGAGTTGGCCGTCGTTGGGTGTCATGACTCCCGAGCCGGACATCGTTTTGAACAACGCTGATTTGGCAGTCGCGTGGGGCGCACCGGATTGGACGGGTTTGACCGGTTTCGAATACCTGTTCGATCCTGCGCAGGCGGGCGACTTCAAGGTCTCTGAACTGGGCATTCCTGAACCCTCGCAGTACGCGATGGTTGCCGGGCTGGGTCTCGCCGGTCTGGTTGCCTGGAGGCGGATCAAGAAGTAAGTTGTTGGTAACAGCAGATTTCGCCTGCTAAACCTTCTGAGGCGGATGCGCGCCATAAAGCGCGCATTCGCTGTTTTTTTTGACCTCGTTAAGATCCTGGCTGATAAAACTGATCCGCTGATCTTCTGGAATCGTGCCGATCAACAGCGGCAATGGTCTTCCGCACCCCAAGAGATTGAAAGCGCCTGAGGTCCGGCGCACTCCAAAAGCTGGCGCTCGCGCCGCGGCCCCCCCGATCCGCGCGATAGCGTCGTGGAGTGCGGCTGCCCCCAGCCGCTTTGGTATCGGGGAAGGGCGCCTGAGTTCCGGCGCACTCCAAAAGCTCGCGCTCGCGCCACGGCCCCCCGATCCGCGCGATAGCGTCTTGGCTTGTCGCGCCGACGCCTTGGCGAAGGCGGAAGTGCGGCTGCCCCCAGCCGCTTTCGGATCGGGGAGAAGCGGCGGAGGGCCGGCGCACTCGTGTGCCTGGCAGGTGCCAGCCCTATCGGGGTGAGAGGTCCCCGACGGGGAGATGGCGACAACCGAAGCTGAAGGCTAAGGCGGAACCGTAAGGGACCGACTGAAAGAGCCGGAGGCGAACCTTCGACCGTAGGAACACGAACTGGCAGTGAGGCGGGCGACCGGGGGCGAGCAGGCTAGTACAAGCGAAGCCCAAGAGTCATCGACGGCGCACGTAGAGCCAGACGGCACGAGGGGAAAGG
>Ga0209096_1000334_pt1 | contig 67701 bp, 61 predicted proteins | sample AD_UKC034_MetaG_FD_184407 | JGI IMG/M metagenome (GOLD analysis project Ga0209096, IMG submission 184407) | Active sludge microbial communities of municipal wastewater-treating anaerobic digesters from USA - AD_UKC034_MetaG (SPAdes) (version 2) | ecosystem: Engineered > Bioreactor > Anaerobic >...
CCCCACGGTCACTGTTGAACCGGGAAGGTAATAGATATTTCCGGCAAAGCAGGGCTTGCTGTCAACCAATGCATTATTGACGTATAATCGCGCTTCTGTGCCCCGCCGTTGGAATACGACATGCTGCCATACGTCGGCTTGCAACCGATAGGCGAGTAAAGAAGTGCTGCTTCCGTTGCCAAAGAAAAATTGAAAATTATTCAATTCATCGCCCCGCTGTTGAATGACGAGTCCCACATTTTCCCGATGATTAAAGTCAATGATATCAGCGTGTGTCTGCTGGGTTGATCCCGGTCGGACATCCATCTCGATGGTAAAATCGCCCGTTATCCCTGCTACCAAACCTGCCCCGAGATCAATCCCATCGTTGGCTCCGTTAAATGTTTTAGTGCCTGAAATAACGAAGTGGGATGGGTCTCGTGCGGGCTCAGCGACCGTAGTCGAACGTGTTTCCGATTTTGAAGACCAGACAACGCCTCTATGATTCATTGTCGTCCCCCGATAAACAACAACGTAACCATCATTTTGAATAGCCAGAAAATAATTATCCAACGTCCCGTAGGTTTGCGAACTCCAGATAGTCTGGGCTGATTCCGCCGGGGGTCTCCCCTTATAGACAACCAGATTACCATCAGGCTGAATAGCCATAAAATACTGGCCATGTTCGCGATACGATTTACTGTGCCATCTTGCACACGACGGTTTCATTCCACATTGATTGTCATACAGCACCAAATTACCATCAATTTGCATGACTAGAACATACTTTCCGTTCAAAGACGATATCTTCTCGTTCTCAAACAAATAGCCTGAATGAGTCATTGATGCTGTAATCAGGGCAGTGTCTTCTGCAACAGAGGGAATAACCGATACCAGCCATAAAATTACCGTCATCAGACAAATATCTTTTTTCATTACCCTCTCCTTTTGAATTGAATTTATAAATGAATCCGTTCCCCTGTTGATGCCTATTGCATCCCATGGGTTTATGGGAACCCTGATAACCATCATTGCATTTTGTTCAGCAACTTTGTCATCAGGATGATTGTGATTTCAATTCTTTGATGGTCGCGACAAATCCATCCATGGAATTGATGATGGTTTTATCCTCAACGCAAAACGCAATGCGGAAATAGCCGGGTGCGCCGAAACCGCTTCCGGGAACCACCAGGATATTATGTTTTAAAAGCATTTGCACAAATTTCAAATCATCGGAAATCGGGCTTTTCACAAATAAATAAAAAGCGCCTTGTGGCTTCACAAATTTGTAGCCGGCCGCAGCCAGTCCACGGCATAACAAATCGCGCTTTTGCTGATAGAGATCCACATCAACAGAAACATGCTGGAGATTGGCCACAATCCGTTGCATCAGCGCCGGCGCATTGACAAACCCCATGATGCGCGTACACAAAATCAGAGCATTGACCAGATCATCCGACTCGAAGATTCTTGGATTCACGGCAATATAGCCAATTCGTTCTCCGGGCAATGACAGAGTTTTGGAATAGGAATACGCAACAATGCTGTCCGGATAGGCCTTTAAGACGGATGGCATGGTCAGGCCGTCAAAAACGATTTCCGCATAGGCTTCATCGGACAAAAGATAAATCGTTTTCCCGAAGACTTTCTCTTTGGCTTTAAGAAATCTGGCAAGATCGGTAATGCTTTTTTGGCTGTATACGCGGCCTGTCGGATTATTGGGCGAATTGATAATAATGGCCTTAGTCTTTCGGGTTATCGCTTTGTCGAGGGCTTCAATATCCAGAGAAAAATTCGGCCGGGTGTCGGCATATTTGACAACCCCCTGATAATTTTCAATGTAAAAAGGATACTCCACGAAAAAAGGCTTAAGGATGATCACTTCATCTCCCGGGTCAAGAAGAGCTTTCAAAATGACATTCAGCGCGCCACCGGCTCCACAGGACATGACGACATGATCAGCCGTGATTTTCAATCCACTGGTTTTACAGAGTTTTTGTGCTACGGCTTGCCGGGTTTCCAGGTAGCCTGCGTTTGGCGTATAGCCGTGCTTGAGCATGATTTCCTGATCGGCCACTTTGATCAGTTCCTTCTTGAACTCCCGGGGATGATCCACATTGGGATTGCCCAGACTGAAATCATAAACCTTGTGCGCACCGAATTTCTTTTTCAAAACCATTCCCTCATCAAACATTTTGCGAATCAGAGAAGAATGGGTGATGGATGCTTTGATTTTTTTGGATATGGACATGAATGGCGTTCTCCTTTTTACGTTTACATCAAAAATTCCGCTTCAGATATTGATGAATGACATTGAAATCCTCAAACGGAATGCAGGGAAGACCTTCTTTTTCATATTGTTTTAAAAGAATGCCTTTGGCAAACACGACGTCGGCACAACGGGATGGACACCAGTCGGAATGGCCGTCGCCAATGTAAAGAATTTTTTCATACCTTAGCCGAAAAGAATGCAGAATGGCGTTTTTGCAAGTTCCGCAGCGCCCGCACAGTTCATTCATCTCCGGAAACCTGATCCTCATGGATTCTTCATCGCCGAATTCCACAACATTGGAGTAAAATTCGATATCGGTAATGCCTTTATTCTCCAGGATACAACGGATGTAAAAGTCCAAACCATCGGAAAGAATCTTCACATCCAGGTCTTTTTTGATACAAAGCCGGTAAAAAGGCATAAATCCGCGCGTCAATTTGCCTTTTGAAAGAGCAAATTCTTTCATCTCCTCCTGATTGCCCTTGATCAGAGGCATGATTTGCTGGTAGGCGGCGCGGGAACCCGTGCATTCTTTGTTACATAAGCGTTCCAGTTCAACCCGTGGTTTGCCGGCGAAACGGCTCAAAAACTCGGAACCTACATCCAATTTGCAAATTGTACCGTCAAAATCGCTGATAATCAGCGCTTTTTTCTGTTTAAAAACCATCTTCTGTTACTGTCGGCTCTCTGTTAATGTTTACGTCGCTTCAGAAGCACAAAAAAACCCAGCAAAATTAAAACGGCTGGCAGAATATACTGGGAATATTTATGTAAATCAAAACCATAAAACTCCACATAGAGAAAAGCGGCTCCGGCAATGGTGATAAACCAGCCCTCAAACGCCCGGAAACTGTTGAGAAGCGTTCCGACACCGATCACAATCAATAAAACCGGCCAGGTCTGGCCGAATCCATAGCCGGTTGTTTTGCTGATAAAAATTAAAACCCCCAGCGTAATTAAAATCAGTCCGCCGGTAACAACGCTTTTCTTTTCACTTGCCATGAGCATACTCCTTACCTATTTTCACCATGAAATCCTTACACGAGTCCCTATCATTACTTTTCCGACAATTTCATAAATGGCTTCAGCAAATCAATCGGTATTGGAAATACCGTTGTGGAATTGTTTTCCGAAGCAATCTGGTTGAGCGTCTGTAAATAGCGCAATTGCAGCGACATGGGCTGGGTTTCCATCAAGGCCGCTGCATCGATGAGCTTTTGAGCCGCCTGATACTCTCCCTCGGCGTTAATCACTTTCGCCCGTCTTTCTCTTTCGGCTTCCGCCTGTTTGGCCATCGCGCGTTTCATCTCTTCCGGCAGATCAATGTGTTTGACTTCCACCAGAGATACTTTAATTCCCCAAGGGTCCGTGCTGCGATCAAGGATTTCCTGAATATTCAAATTGATTTTTTCTCTTTCGGAGAGAATTTCATCAAGCTCCACCTGACCGCAGACGCTGCGCAGTGTGGTTTGCGCAAGCTGCGACGTGGCAAAAAGATAATTTTCGACATTGACGACGGCGGCATTGGCATCCAGCACGCGGAAATAAACAACGGCGTTGACTTTGATGGAAACATTGTCTTTGGTAATCACATCCTGCGGGGGAACATCCATCGTAATAGTCCGCATGTCGATCCGGACAATTTTATCAATGCCGGGAATAATGACAATCAAACCGGGTCCTTTGATGTCACGAATTCGTCCCAGACGAAAAAGAACCGCCCGTTCATACTCATTGAGGATCTTGATCGCCGACGCCAGAAACATCACCACCAGAACAATCACAACAATCATGGGCAAAGGAAACACACCCGGCATAATCCAACCTCCTATTTCTTTTATTTTATGATCTTTCTTTCACTTCTTCCACAATCAGATGCAGGCCATCCACCCGCTGAATCTTCACTTTTGCTCCTTGAGGAATAAACTGATCGCTTTGTGCCGTCCAGTATTCTCCCTGAAAAAAAACTTTTCCTTCGCCGTTAATATCCGTTTTTGCTTCTCCCCGTCCTTCAATCATGGACTCCGTCCCAGAATAAGGTTTCCTCATCTGCGCTTTGATTGCCAGAATGATCACAATAATAAAAAAACCGGAAGCGACAAGGACCGCAGGAAGCAAAACCTGCAAAGATATTTTCAATGCCGGTTCGGACGTATCAAAAAGCATAAAGGAGCCCAGCGCCAGCGATATGACTCCGCCTACCGTCAACATGCCGTGACTCATAACTTTGATCTCGGCAATAAACAAAATAATACTGAAAATAATCAGCAAAATTCCCGTGTAGCTTACCGGCAGGGTGGAGAGGCCGAAAAAAGCCAGAAGCAGGGAGATGCCGCCGATTACTCCGGGCAGAATGGCTCCCGGTGTGGAAAATTCAAAATATAAACCAGCCAACCCGATCAGTAAAAGCAAATAGGCAATATTGGGGTCGGATATCGTCGATAAAATGCCCTGCCGCGTCCCCATTTTTTTTGTGGAAGCAATCGCGTGAGCCGAGTTTATTTTTCTTTTCTTTCCGGCGACAGTAACTTCTCTCTGATCAATCGCCGCCAGCAATTTGTCCATGTCCGGCGCCACAAGATCAATGACATTGAGTTTCAAGGCTTCATCCGCCGTAATCGATTCACTTTTGCGCACCGCCTTTTCCACCCACTCCTCGCTGCGACCTCTGGTTTTGGCAATGCTGCGCGCATAAGCCGCCGCGTCATTTTCAACTTTTTGGGACATGGTTTTGTCCATTTCCGCGCCGCCGATACCGATGGCGACCGGATGAGCAGCCCCGATATTGGTTCCGGGCGCCATAGCGGCCACATGCGCGGCTTGAGCGATAATCACGCCTGCCGAAGCGGCTCGCGCTCCGGAAGGAGAAACATAAACAATGACCGGCAATGGTGAATTGAGGATACTTTTCGCGATATCCCGCATGGCTGTGTCCAAACCGCCGGGAGTATCAAGTAAAATGATCAAGCCTTCCGCCCCTACCTTTTGTGCTTCATCCAGATTTTCGGCCACATATTTCGCCGAAGGCGAAGTGATCACCCCTTCCAGTTTCATCACATGAAACAAAGGTCTTTTTTCCTGCCCGAAAGCGAGTCCGGACACACAAAGCAGAACCAACAAAACCATTGCCAAACTTTTTTTTATCATGTCCAACCCTCTTTTGCGCAATGCCATCACGGATTCAGTCCCATTTCCTTCATGATTAACTGAATGTCTTCCCATACTTGCCTTTTTGCCTGCGGATTGCGCAAAAGATACGCCGGATGATACGTCGGCATGAGCGGAATCCCTTCATACGTATGAAAACGTCCGCGTAACGCTGTAATCGGCGTTTCTGTCTTCAAAAGCGTCTTTGCCGCAAAAGCGCCCAACGCACAGATGATCTGCGGAGAAATCAACTGAAGCTGACGCTTTAAAAAAGGCTCGCACAGACGGATTTCATCCGGAAGTGGATTGCGGTTTCCCGGTGGACGGCACTTCAGAATATTGCAGATATACACATTTTTACGATCTAGTCCCATTGCCCGGATAATATCCGTCAGCAACTGCCCCGCCCGGCCCACAAAGGGAAGCCCCTGCTGATCTTCATCGGCGCCCGGAGCCTCGCCAACAAAAACAAGTTTTGCCGCCGGATCGCCGTCTCCGCTGACAACCTTCTTTCTGGTCTTTGCCAACGCACACTGTGTACATCCTGCAATATCCCGCAGCAGAACATCAAAGGAGTCGCCGGAATTCCCGACAGGTATTTCCTCATGACCGGCCGATGCGGATTGGTTCCAATCAACCGCTACATATAGATTGTCCGCATTCAGAACCTGTCCCTTAACGGTTTTCACCAGTGACAGCAACTCGTTTCTGATGGATTGCGACGATGGCCCTGAAGCTTGTGTCATGTTTTCGCCCTGACTCTCTTATTTTTATCCAGCTGTTTAATGTGATCCAGAATCCGGTGCGCCACCTCGATTTTGGACATTTTGTTCAGTTTCACCACGTTGCCCTCACCGTCCAGAATGGTAACCACATTAGTGTCCGTCTGGAAACCGGCCCCCTCTTCTTTCAGGCTGTTGGCAACAATCATATCCATGTTTTTATTGACCATTTTTTGATGGGCATTGGCCAGAAGATCCTGAGTCTCCATGGCAAATCCCACCAGAATCGCTTTGTGCTTCTTTGTGCCGACCTCCGCAATAATATCCGGATTGCGTACAAGATCGATGCCGGTCATTCCCTGATTTTTCTTAATTTTTTCAAGAGCTTCCGATTTTGGCCGGTAATCGGCCACCGCCGCGGCTTTGATGATCACCGTTTGATCCGCAAAATACTCCAGAACCGCCTGATGCATTTCCAGCGCAGTGCGCACAAAAACCGTTTTTTCCACAGGCGGAGGCAATAATTTCGTCGGCCCGCTGATCAGCGTCACCCGGGCCCCTCGGTGATGAGCCGCCCCGGCCAATGCGTAACCCATTTTCCCGGAGGAGCGATTGGTAATGTACCGCACCGGATCGATCGGTTCCTCCGTCGGACCGGCAGTAATCAGCACTTTTTCACCATCAAAATCCTTTGGCGACAACAGACCTTCCAGTGCATCCAGAATATCCGGAATATCCGGCAAACGTCCAGAACCCGAGGTTTTACAGGCCAGTTCGCCCACCCCGCTTTCCATCACCGAATAACCAAACTGCCGGAGTTTTCGGATATTTTCCTGAACCACCGGATTCGACAGCATTTTGTCATTCATGGCCGGACAAATCAGGGTCGGCTTATTTTGCGCCATAATCGTTGTCGTCAAAAGATCGTCGGCAATTCCGGATACGATTTTCCCAATGACATTGCCCGTGGCAGGCGCAACGACAAAGGCGTCCGCAAAATCCGCCAGCGCGATGTGCGCAATGTCGCATTGCGTTGTTGCGGCAAACATATCCGTATAGACCGGTCCCTGTGAAAGGGTCTGCAAAGTTAAAGGGGTAATAAACTCCATTGCGCTTTGCGTCATGATCACTTTGACCTGCGCGCCTACCTTGATCAGGGCTCGGGTCAACTCGGCCGCTTTATAAGCGGCAATACCGCCCGTTATTCCTAAAACAATTTTTTTATTTTTCAGCATGAATTGATCTCTCAAAATTTGAGAAAATCTATAACAGCGTTTCTGGTCAATATCAAGGCATAAAGTCTTTTGGATTTTAGCGGATCTGATGACATCACGTATCTCAAGACGATACGCTATTCAACGTATTGCATTTATTATTACTATTTTTTTGCTTATTATTTTGCTTTTTTATTTGACATTAATTATAACACAATATATAATCACATAAAAGAGCAAGGTAATGATGCAAAAAAAATGACTGAGCATGTGGCGGATTTAAAATGAGGCAATGGAAAAAAGAATTTCCGAAAAGCGGCAAGCCGTCCCGTTGTAATTTTTTCTCATCACCAAAAAATATTGAAAGGAGTATCTAATGAAAACATTCCATGTCGTAATGATACAGCCGAAGACCCCTCAAACTTTCTGGAGTCACGAAAGCGCGCTTAAAGCCGCCGGATTCAAAACGGTTATGCCGCCGCTGGGGTTGATGACTGTGGCGGCTATGCTTCCCGAAAACTATCAGGTAACGTTGTTGGATTTGAATGTTCGCGACCTGGATATTCAGGTTATTGAGCAAAGCGACATCATTTTTCTGACCGGCATGTGGATTCACCGGGAGTCTTTTTTAAAGATCGTGAATCTTGGCAAAAGTCTTGGCAAAACCGTTGTGGCAGGCGGCCCTTTGGTCCAGTCGGCTTACGGCAGGCCCGAACACGATTATCTGGAATCGGACAAGATCGATCATCTGATTCTTTATGAAGCCGAAAACAACCTGCCCCGTTTTCTAAGGGATTTTGAAAATGGCTGCGCGATCAAAGTGTATGACAACAAAGATAAGCCGCCTCTTACGCTGACTCCGCCACCGCGCTTCGATCTGATTCAACCCTATGACTATGCTTCCATGGCGCTGCAGTTTTCCCGCGGCTGCCCTTTCAACTGCGAATTTTGCGACATTATCCAGATGTTCGGCCGCATTCCGCGCACAAAAACGCCGGAACAATTTATGCGCGAAGTGGAAGCCCTTTACGCGACAGGCTATCGCGGCCGCTTGTTTATCGTGGACGACAATTTTATCGCCAACAGAAAAGTCGTCAAGCAAATGCTTCGTCTGCTGGCCGCATGGCAGCAACAGCATCAATATCCTTATATGCTGTTCACCGAAGCAAGCATTGACCTGGCCAAAGATGATGAACTCTTGAATCTGATGGCCCAATCCGGATTCACTTCGGTGTTTGTCGGCATTGAATCGCCGGATGCGGATACTCTTCGGGCAACTCAGAAAAATCAAAACGCATCCTGCGACATGGATGCCGCCATTGAAAAAATACAGAAGGCAGGCATGGAAGTGATGGGCGGATTTATTTTCGGCTTTGATACGGATACGGAGGATGTGTTCGACCGCCAGCTTGCATTTATCGCGCGCAATGGCATTGCGCAAAGCATGACCGGCCTGCTCGCGGCCATGCCGAACACCGACCTTTACACCCGTCTGGAACGGGAAGGCCGGCACCTGACAGCAGAAAATCCGCACAGTGGCGACAATGTGGATATCGCGCTGAACTTTGTGCCGGTGATGCCGGCGGAAAAACTGATCGCAGGATATAAACGGGTTCTGGCAGAAACCTATCGGCCGGAAAATTATTTTACCCGCGCTTTGACTCTCATCAGCAGGCTTCCCGATATGAAGGTATCCGGTCTTATCCATGCTGAATCGTGGAAAAGGGATTTGGCGCTTTCCAAACTGGGGAATTATCCCCATAAAACAAGGATCTTGGCTGAAATCATCCAACTTTGCTTTTCTTCATTCGGCATCCGGGCGTTATGGTTTGCCCTCCGGTCTTTACGATTCGGTTTATTGACCCTGCCCGTTTCCCTTGAGCTTATTTTCCGCGGTCGCCATTATGTTCAGGTGGCGGAAAGGATTGCCAGAATTGAAGAAAAACCTTCAACCGCCTCTGTCCCAATCAGCGTCAGGCAGCAAAGGTTTTTACAGCTTCAACCGGCAAAAACGACGCAGTCCTGATTTCTTTTTACGCCTGCGTCAGGGGAAATTCATCAAATGGACACCCTATCTTCAAGCCGCCTGACCGGATTAAATTCCGGACAGGCGGTCTGTACATCTTTTTCCGGCACATACATAATGTGTTGAGTTTCTCATTGACACCCAGCCGCGTTTTCCCTACAGTTCCTTCCCGAAGAAGCATTTTTTATCCATCCATTGATTATGACATGAACGATTTTTCTTGATGGACTCGGAATTTCATGGTCGACATCCAAATATATTCCGAATGGAGGCGTACGATGCGGAAAACTGCTGCTTTGCTGATTTTCTCTTTAATAATGTTTTCCTTTCTGGTCGCATGCTATTCGGTCGATATGAACCCGGAAAATCCGGAGAGTCAAAACGTCAGCGGCATTTGGGGCGTCTTCATTTCAAAAGAAAGTACAGTTTCGTTCCGTTATCCAGAAAAGAACGATTCCATCTGCAGTTGCAACAAAGGAAGGAGTTCGTCGGACCCTGACACAAGCATTGAACTCTGGAATATGACGCAAAAGGGGTTGAATGTCACCGCAACCAACGTCACAACAGGGGCTCCTGTGGCCAGCGGATTTTGGTCCGGGGGAATGCTCCTGCTCAAGGGAATATCAGCATCATGGAGTGCCAATGCTGTTATATGGGAAAAGGCTTGCTGTTTCGAAGCGATAGACACAAATGGACATCGCTTGCATGGCATTAAAATGGGCGGCATCTCGGCCGGCTGTCAGACCGGAATGGACAAATGGGAAACCAATCAAGAAAATGCATTATCAGCAAACAGCTCCTTGATTTCCACAAAAGCCGGTGTGATTGAGTATAAGATTTTGGGCGATTCCGGCCCGTATATTCTCGCCTTTCACGGAGGACAAGGCGGGTATGACCAGATCAAAGCCTTTGCACCCGGCATCATCGGAAAAGGTTTCCGCATCCTCACATGGTCGCGCCCTGGATACCTGCGTACTCCTCTGCCCGCCGTTTCGTCACCTCAAGACCAGGCAGACGCCGCCACTGCACTCCTTGACGCCCTTGGTATCGATCAAGTAGCAGCAATCGGGGGTTCGGCCGGTGGTCCTCCTCTCTTCTATTTCGCCCAGCGCCACCCGGACAGAATATGGGCTCTGATTGCTGAAAGCGCAGTAAGCCAGACCTACACCCCTCATTCGGAATACCCGTATGTCAACGAACTCGTTTACATGTTTACCAACCCGGGTGGAATGTGGGTATTCAATGCGATGTTTGAATACAGTACCGAGGCAACGATACGCATCTTACTCAGAACCCTGAGCACACACGATGCAGTCTCTTTCAACGCTTGGATCGCACAGATCATGGCCAACCCTGACCGTATCAATATCATCAAGACGGTCATTCTCTCCATGTCACCTTCAACGCCGCGCATGGATGGGACAGCAAACGACCTTGCGTATGACACCCAACTGGGATATCTGCCTCTTTCCGAAATCACTACCCCCACGCTCGTCATTCACGGCACCCATGACGGCGATGTTGACCCTGTACACGCAATATACAGCAAAGCCACAATTCCCGGGGCGCGTCTGATGTGGATAGAAGGCGGTTCGCATCTGCTTGTCCTCTCCGACCATGCCGATGAAGTAAACAGGGCCGAACTTGACTTTCTGAACTCCTTGAAGCCCTGAATGCCGTGAAGAGTGAGTATGAACGACTGATAGGAAAACATTCATTTCTATTCGTGCAACCCTGCGGAAAATGTTTTTCGCCTTGGCTTACACTGCCGTTTGGGGCACATTTTTCTTGCAAAGCTCCATAAAAGTCATTATGAAAGCCCATAATTATCCGCTATCAATTCAAGGAGATTTGCATATGAAAAAAACGGGATGGATTGCGGCAAGCATCGCAATACTCATGCTGGCCGGCGTCTGTGTCTGGCTGTACTCTGCTGGTTATCTGGATCGGAATAAACCGGCCATCAGAATGAATGAAGACATAACGGCGATCGGCAAAAAGAAGGATATCGACATCTTTTTTTCCGATGATGACGGCGGACTCTGCCGCCTGAAGGTGGAAATTGTCCAGGAAAACAAGCCCCGTGTGATCTTTCAGGAAGCTTACAATACTCGGGACAACAAGGAAAAGGCGGTAAAACTTGTTCTCGAAAGCGAAACAATGAAGCTGAAAAACGGTCCGGCCACTCTGAATATCTCCGCCTGCGACTGTTCTTTTTTCAAAAACGAAACTCTGGTTACAAAGCAAATCAGGGTCGACATGCTTCCGCCGCAAATTTCCATTCTGAATCCGGTCAATTACCTCAATCCGGGAGGAACCGGCTTCATCACCTATCGAACCTCCAAAGCTACGACGTTGACAGGCGTCTATGTGGATGACCGGTTTTTTGCGGGTCATACGCTTTTGGTCAACTCGCGTCCAACCTCTGTGGCTTACATCGCCTTGCCTCTGGACGCGACAAACGCCAAAACAAGAATTTCGGTTTATGCCCGTGATAACGCGGGTAATGAGGCCAAAGTTTCTATGCCGTATGACATCAGGCCGAAAAAATTCCGCGCCGACAAAGTCAATTTAAGCGACACCTTTTTACTGAAAATCATGCCGAATTTTCAAGCATCCATCCCCCAGCTTCAGGGAAAAACGCCATCGGAGGTCTTTGCTTACGTTAATACCACGCTACGCGAAGAAAATAATAAAACCATTCAAGCCGTCTGTAGAAAAACCGTCAATCAAAAATTATGGGAGGGATCTTTCCTCAGAATGCGCAATGCTTCCCCCACCGCTCTGTTTGGTGATCAGAGAACGTATTTGATCGGAGGCGTCTCTTATGGCAACGCCATCCATCTCGGCGTTGATCTCGCTTCGACGGCACAGGCGCCTATTGAAGCAGCCAATAACGGAATCATCGTCTTTGCCGGAACTCTGGGCATTTACGGAAACGCCGTCATGATCGATCATGGCTTGGGGCTTTTCAGCTTATACGGCCATCTTTCTTCCATTGAAACCACGGTAGGCAAAAGAGTTCAAAAGGGGGAAAAAGTAGGCCTCTCCGGATTGACCGGACTGGCGGGCGGCGATCATCTTCATTTCAGCGTTCTGGTCGGCGGTCAATTTGTCAATCCCCAGGAATGGTGGGATCCGCACTGGATTACCGACAATGTGATCAAGAAGATGAATATATAAGGCGATAGGCTATGGGCGAGGGGTGAGAGGCAAAACAACTGAATTCCTATCGCCTAACTCTTTGTAATATCCCGGTGAGAGGTGTGCACCATGAACTTCATCGCCTGCAGATGAGAACTGAAGATATTGGCAATCACGACGGATCGGTGTTTGCCTCCGGTGCAGCCAAAAGCAATGTTCAGACGAACCTTTCCTTCCTTTTCATAAAGAGGAAGGAGAAAATTCACAACATCCGTCGATTTCTGAATAAAAACCTGACATTCCGCATTATCTAAAACATGTTTCTCCACGGCGGGATGATGGCCGTTGTGATGTTTCAGTTCTTCGACATAATAGGGATTGGGCAGGAAACGGACATCAATCACCAAATCCGCGTCCGCCGGCAATCCGTACCGGTAGCCAAACGACATGACATTCACCATCATCCTTTTTTGGCTGGAGGGCGGTAAAAAATGTCTCTGAACATTGTCTTTCAGTTGATGAACATTAATCGTCGTCGTATCAATAATATGATCGGCCATTTGACGAAGCGTGGACAACTTCTCCACTTCCATCTGGATGCCTTCTAAAATGGAGCCGTTTTCCGACAGCGGATGCGAGCGTCGAGTCTCGCTGAAGCGGCGCAAGAGCGATTCTTCACTGGCTTCGAGAAACAGTATTTCAACTCTGTATCCGGTTGCCTTCAAACGCTCAAAAATACGCTGATACCTTTCCAGAAAGCTTTTCTGCCGCAAATCCATCACGAGGGCCACCCGACGAATTTGTGGAGAGGATTTTAGGGTAATGGAAAGAAATTTCGGCAGCAAAACAACCGGAAGATTGTCCACGCAGAAGAAGCCGATGTCTTCAAGGGCTCTCAGCGCGGTACTCTTACCGGAACCGGACAGACCCGTTACCACAACCACCTGAAGATTTTTCAATCAAACCCCCTCGCTTAATTGATTTAACGATTTCGTTAACAGATTATTGTCGAAAAATCCAGTATGGGAAATACAGGCTCTGATCAGTGGTAACCGGACATCCATCACCTTCGTTTCACAAAATTCAAAAAGACGGCAGGCGGCATTGGTCCGGATCACTTCAATCACGGCATAAAGCAATGTCCTCTTTTTCCTTTGCGCTCCAGGCAAAACACCATCCATTCTGGCAATTCCCGTTTCCCGGGTATGATAATATTCAGAAATTTTCGGATGGCCGGAAATGGAAAGCGCTCCATCCGCGCGTTTTCGAATGACAGCGAGATCATCGGCTACCCAGATGCAGCCTTCTTTTGCCGCCGCAAGGGCAGTGGAAGTTTTCCCGACGCCGCTTGGCCCGGTAAGAAGAATTCCCTTGCCCTGAATTTCCAGGACAACTCCATGACGCTCAATCCGATGATGAATTTTTTCGCGGACAAGCGCCTGCATCCGGCTTGCCAGTAGATGATCGTGGAGCATCGATACCGCCGCCGCCAGATGATGGCTGGAAATTTGTTTTTTCAGAGAAAGCGGCAGTTTTTCTCTTTGAGAAAACATCAACAAAGCCGCCTTGCCGGCGTCAAGACTGGCAAAGTATTGTTGACGTAGATCGCGTCCAAGGGCTTCGAGCTTTTTCGTTGCGGCGTCCGAAAAAATCAGAATTTCTCCTTCCCGCCGGAGCGCTATCTTCAAATTTGCGGCGCGTGTGACCGAAAAACCGGAAAACTTTTTTTTCCAGCCCCGGGAATCATTTTTTTCTCCGATTTCCAGAAAAGAAAAGCGGTTCTCAAAAACATCATCCAGAGAAACCTTGTTCAAGGATGTGTTTGTTTTACGCGGGACGTGACTCATCTTGCTCAACGATGGCTTTGTATAAATCGCTTGTTGATTTGGCGTCGATAAGTTTTTTGCGGAAATTGGGTGTTTTTAACATTTTGGATATTCTGGCCAGCGCTTTCAGATGTTGTCCCGTGGAATTTTCCGGCGCCAAAAGAAGAAAAAAAAGATGAGCCGGTTTACCGTCAATGGCATTAAAGTCTATTCCCGCCCGACTGCGTCCGAAAATCACGACCAATTCATGAATATCCGAGATTTTCCCATGCGGAATCGCCACACCATCGCCAATTCCTGTGGATCCCAGATTTTCTCTCTGCTGCAGGACATCCAGAGCCTTGGCCTTGTCCACCTTCAGACCGCTGGATATTAAAACACCGATTAATTCTTCCAAAACTTCTTTTTTGGTATGGGACAGCAGATTCTCATTGAGAAATTCTTTTTTAAACATCTGATCCAGTCGCATGGATGGCACCCGAGGTTAAATCTGAAACGTTATCTTTTGCGCCATAGCCCCTTCATCCTGAAGGAGCTATGGCATTTTTCATCGTTTAGAGTTCGAAGAGGATTCCGGAGACTAGCTGTTCGTTTCAATATGAGCAAAATTGCCGTCATCAAGACGATAAACCAGACTGACTTTTTCCGAAGCGGTATCACGATAAATTAAAAAACGTGCATTGCTGCTTTCCATTTCCAGCGTAGCCTCTTCCATCGACATGGGTTTAAGAACCACTTTGCGGGTTTCCACAACCTTGGCCGTTGCCTCATCGTCTTCCTCCGGCATTTCACTGGTCTTCACGCCGGCATGGCGGATGCTTTTCGGCTTGTGTTCTCTGTTTTTTTCGATCTGTTTTTTCAGCTGCTTTTCAATCTTATCCACGCAACTGTCCACGGCCAGATGCATATCCTTGGCTTCTTCTCTGGCGTTTACATTCCAACCATTGGCGCTCAACTTTATTTCCACGACATTACGAAATTTTTCCGTTGAAAGGACAACATGGGCTTCGGCGGGCACATCCAGATACTTCTTCAGTTTGACGATTCGCTCCTCAACATAGCTTTTTTGCCAGTCTTCACCTTCGCTCGTTCTAAAAGTCACGGAAACATTCATAATTTTTTACCTCCCTAATTTAATTTGGCCGCCTGATCCCCCGAAAGAATTCCCTCGCTACCGGCAACAAAGGTCAGTCCTATAGTGGCGACATATACAAAAGTCAATCGGAATTTTGTTCATTTTTCCACATCATATCGCCTTTGGAAAGGCTGACCTCAAAAATATTTTTTTCGCTTGGACGATGGCAGAATACCAATCATTTCCCGATATTTGGCAACCGTCCTTCTTGCAATATCGATCTTCTTTGCTTTGAGCAATTCCACGATTTCGCAATCGCTGTAAGGTTTTTTGGGATCTTCTCCGGCAATCAGGTGCTTGATTTCTTCCTGAACACTTTTCGATGCGATATTTTCTCCGGAGGTTCTTGCAATGGAACTACCGAAAAAATATTTCATTTCAAATATGCCGCGGTGAGAATGCATGTATTTATTCGTCACCACCCGGCTGATGGTTGATTCATGCATTTCCACATCATCGGCAATATTTCTTAAAACCAGCGGTTTCAGATAGTCAATGCCCTTATCGAAAAACTCCCTCTGCTGCTTCACAATGCTTTCGGCAACCTTGTATATGGTTTTCTGACGTTGCTGGATGCTCTTAATCAGCCAGGTCGCCGACTGCACCTTGTCGCGGATGTATTTTTTACCGTTTTCCTCCTCGGCAGAATCGCGCCCGCCGATTCCCGCCATGATTTCGCGATAGAAATTGCTGATGCGCAAACGAGGCAAACCATCGTCATTGAGGACGATTTTATAATCATCTCCGGATTTGATCACATAAACGTCGGGAATGATCGACTGAACCTTTTCCTCCGAATAGATTGCCCCCGGCCTGGGGTCCATTTTACTGATCAGGAGCACGGCAATTTCCACATCGTGCAGAGACACCTTTAATTTCCGGGAAATGTGAACATAATTTTTCAGCTCCAGGTCCTTGAGATGATCACGAATGATACTTTCCAGCAAAGGATTATCCGCATTCAGCATACGGGCCTGAATTAAAAGACATTCCTGAAGATTTCGGGCGGCAACACCCGCCGGATCGAATTCCTGCACTTTTTTCAATACCGATTCCACAAGGTCGGAAGAAACATGTTCAAGTTCCGCAATTTCCCCCGTTGTCGCACAAAGATAACCGTTCTGATCGAGATTTCCCACAATTTGACTGCCCACGCGCATTTCTTCTTCTGTGAATGGCGACAGTTTCATCTGCCACATTAAATGCTCGACCAGTGATGGGCTTTCCGTGAGAACATTATCCAGTGTCGGCGCATCATTGTCGGCCCGGTCATAGGAAACGCCGACAGGCCCGTAATCTTCCAGATAGTTATTCCAGTCAAAATCTTCTCGCCCGTCGCCTTCGCCGGTCAGCTCTGCGGTATGCTCCGGAACCTTGCTTTCTTCCTTTTCAATAGAATGGACGTCTTCCTCCGCGTCCGAGTGCAAATCCTCCGAGGTCGCTTCTTCCGACGCCGTCTCTTCCAGAAGCGGATTCTCTTCCATCTCCTGATTAATCGCGTCCACCAGCTCCTGGCGCGATAATATTAAAAGCTTGATCGCCTGCTGCAACTGCGGCGTCATGATTAACTGCTGGGACAACTTTAAGTTCTGTTTTAATTCAAAAGCCATACACAAATGCCACTATCTATAGAATTTTACAAACAAAAATCTTCACCGAAATAAAACTTTCTGGCCAGATCACTCTTAGCGATCAATTCCGGTTCGCCATGAACCAGAATCGCCCCCTGATTTACAATATAAGCACGATCACAGCAACAAAGCGTTTCACGAACATTATGATCGGAAATGATGACCCCTATTGCCTTTTTCTTCAATTTCTCAATAATTTTCTGAATATCCGCCACAGCCAGAGGATCAATGCCCGCAAACGGCTCATCCAGCAAAATGTACTTGGGAGAGGTTACCAGCGCCCGTGTGATTTCCACTCTTCTCCTTTCCCCTCCGGATAGCGAATAGGCATGATTTTTCGCCAGCGCCGTAAGATCGAGTTCTTCCAGAAGCTCTTTGAGTCTCTCCTGTCTCTGGCTTTCACTTATATCAAGTGTTTCCAGAATAGCCAATATATTTTCTTCGACGGTCAGTTTCCGGAATATGGAAGGCTCCTGCGGCAAGTAATTCAGTCCTTTACGAGCCCGCAAATACATTGGATATTTGCTGATATCCTCACCATCCAGAAAGATTTTTCCTCCATCCGGCTTAATCAAACCCACAATCATATAAAAAGTCGTCGTCTTGCCCGCGCCATTGGGGCCCAGAAGCCCCACCACCTCGCCGGGAGAGATATCCAAATCAATCCCGTTGACCACTTTTCTTTTTCTGTATATTTTAACCAGTCCTTCTGCCGATAAATGACTCATAAGGTTTCCGCAATCGGCAAACGCCGAACGATTTCCGTTTATTTTTTGTCCCCGGGAATAATGACCGCCGAAACTCTTCCTGCATTTTCTCCAGCGCACGGCTCCACTTTTCCGCGGTTCTCATTCATGTAAAAAATGACTCTGCACCCTTTAATCATGTTTTTCTTTTCCCGAAGAACCGGGTTTCCAGAAAGCACAATGGTTTTCTCCTTCTCCGAATAGATAGCCTGTGTGCCTGTGGCGGAAACTTCATTCTGCGTAATCACCACATTTCCCTTCGCCTCAATTTTTTCAAGCTCTCCGCCACCTTCCAGGTCCGGCGTTTGGTTTTTTCCTCCCGGTTTTTGCGGTTTTTGATAATAAATGGTCAAACGATCCGTTTTGATTTGAATATCGCCTTTGGTCGCCACGGCGTGACCCGAAAAAACCACCATTCCGGTTTCCTGGAAGGCCTCCATACGGTCTGAAACAATCTCAATCGGTTCGTTGCCCGCAATTTTTTTCCCCGGCAGGACCGTTTCCGCCCCGAGATTGGCGCCCGCAAGGAAAAGTATCAGAATCACTGCGAAAAATATTTTTTTACCCCCCATGATATCTCTCCATTAATGGATTATGGCCTTCACACCGGAAGAAAGCGACAGTTTTCCGGTCTTAATAAAAATGACCAAACCGACTCCCTGGATTTTCATATGATGATTTTCCATCGACACAGGCGCTTCAGTGTGGATTTTCTTCAGTCTGTCACTATAGCGCAGATAATCGGTCCTGAATTTGTCTCCTGTGTCGGATACGATCTCCACATTTCCCCGAATCTCAAAATTTTTCTTTTCCGTGTCGATTTCGCCCGAATCTCCCGTTAAAATAAACATCCTTCCCTGTTTTGCCGTCATTTTCAGATGAACCTGTTCCATTTGCACAAGATTTTTGCTTTTTCGGTATTGAGCGCTTTTTGCTTTCAAATCCCATTGAAGATCATCTTGGCCAACTTCCGTATAAACAAAATCCGAAATGCGCATATCCACATTCTCCGGCAACATTTTCAGAAAATTCTCTTTTTTTTCCTCCATCATTCTGTAAACGACAAAAACCGCCGCGCCGATCACCACGAAAACCACAAGAATCAAGGCGACCATTCTATTTTTTCGATTCAATTTCATGGATTTCCATCATCCGTCATCAAAAGCATCCTTTGTCTGGTTTTCTTTATAGCACTCGACATCGTCCCTGTAAAGCGATTCACAAGGTTGTTTCTTCCAGAAATTCCACAAAGTCGTACCTTTGGGCAACTTCTTTCCAATACCCCTGCGCAACCAGGAGCATCTCGCAGATTTCCCGAACCGCGCCATGACCGCCCTGGGAAACGGTGACATAGTCAACCACTTTCTTCACCACATTCAGCGCATTGTCCACCGCCACTGAAAAACCAACCATTTTGAGAACGGGGATATCAACAATATCGTCGCCCACGTATGCGATCTGCTCCGGCCGCAGGCTGTTTTTTTCCAGAATTTTCAAAAACACCTCCTTTTTATTAAGCGCCCCCTGGTAAACCTCGGCGATTTTCAAATCACGCGCCCGATGTTCGACAACCGCAGAAGTCCGTCCCGTCAAAATGGCAACCTGAAAGCCATGCCTCTGAAGCATCACCAGGCCATGCCCGTCCCAAACATGAAAGTTTTTTAGTTCCCGGCCCTCGCTGTCCATCGTGATCTTGCCATCCGTCATCACCCCATCGACATCCAATATCAACATCTTGATTTTTTTCAGCTTTTCTTCAATCTTCTCGTTCATACCTCTCCTTCGTCTTCGCACGCTGCCGTGCAAGGCTCATCATAGCTCGCAACTCACAGCTGATCGCTCATCAGGAATGGCTTTGTCATCAGGCTTTCAGCTTTGAGCGATAATCTGTCGCTTTCGTTATTTCATCCATCTTCTTCAGCGTCGTCAGCAATTCTTCCAGTGTATTCAGATAAAGGGAATTTGCACCGTCACAGAGCGCTTTTTCGGGATCAGGATGCACTTCCATAAAAACACCGTCAACTCCCGCAGCAACAGCCGCGCGCACAAGATACGGCACCATATCGCGCTGGCCGCCCGAAGCCGTACCTGCGCCGCCTGGTAGCTGAACGGAATGAGTAGCGTCAAAAATCACCGGGTATCCCATTGCCCTCAGAATCGGCAAAGACCGGACGTCAAAAACGAGATTATTGTAACCGAAGGAAGCGCCGCGCTCCGTGACCAGAATATTTTCATTTCCGGCATCTCTGATTTTTTCAATAATATTGGAAACGTCCCAAGGTGCCAGAAACTGGCCTTTTTTAACATTGACCATCTTCGCTTTTCTCGCGACATCCATCACAAAGTCCGTCTGACGGCATAAAAATGCCGGAATTTGCAGCACATCCAAAACATCCGCCGCCGCATCGATCTCTTCAAAGCGGTGAACGTCGGATAAAACCGGCACACCGGTTTTCACTTTGATGTTTTCCAGTATTTTCAAACCCTTTTCGGCGCCAGGTCCCCGATAGGATTTTAAGGATGTCCGGTTGGCCTTATCGTAAGAAGCCTTAAAGATAAAGGGAATCTGAAGCTTGCCGGTCAACTCTTTTAAAAAATAAGCAATGTCCAGCGCCGCCTCTTCGGTTTCAAGAACACAGGGACCGGCGATTAAGACAAAACCCTCTCCCGCGCCAATTTTAAAATGATTCAGTTGGATTTGCTTCATCATATACTCCTGATTTTAATTGTTTTTTTCCATAAGTTGAATGCGCATTCTTGGAATTCTTGCCGCCACCCTTGTTTCAGGATTAATTTCATAGGCATGACGATACGCTTTGAGGGCATCCGCATAAAGTCCCTTATTTTCATAGGCCAGGCCCAAATTGGCGTATATTTCATCATCCTCTCGGTCATATTTCAGAGCGGTCAGATAATTTTCAATCGCCTTATCCCAATTCTTGTTTCCGGCATAAGCATAGCCCAGACTGAAATAAGAGGACGCCTTTTTCGGCTCGTTTTTCACAATTTTCGTATAATATTGAATCGCCCGGGCATATTGCTTGTTTTTCATGTAATAGTCGGCGACAGTGCTAAGATTTTTCCTGTCCTCGGGCAGGGCTTTCTCGTAAATCGAAACCGCCTCCTTTTCTTTTCCCAGCTTCTTGTAGGTATAGGCCAGATTATTATACAAGGTTTTATCTTTAACGCCCAGCCTCACCGCTTTTTCATAATTCTCCACTGATGCCTTGTATTGCTGAATTTCTCCATAAGCAAATCCCAAATGGACAAATATGGCGGCATTTTTAGGATATTTCCCTCCCAGTTTTTCATAATGCCGGATGGCCTGGGCATATTGCTTGTTTTTGAAGGTCAGCTCAGCCAGACGATCCAGCGCATCCAGATCAGCCGGATTCCTTTTTAAAACAAAATCGTATTCACGAATGGCGTCGCTGATTCTGTTTTGTCTTTCATAGGCAGCCGCCAGATTGAAACGTACCACGGGATCCTGAGGAAGCAACGTTACCGCCTTTTGCAAATATTCCATCTCTTCCCGGAATTTGCCCAGGCCTCCATAGGCTGTGGCCAGATTGGCGTAAGCCGCCGCATCCTGGGGATGGTTGCGAAGGGCTTTCTGATAGTATTCAATCGCCTGGAGATATTTTTTTCCGGCAAGGTAAATATCTCCCTGCGCCCGCCAGGCCGCAGCCGCTTCCGGCGAAGACCCGGAAATTTGCCGGTATTGTGCGAGCGCGGCTTCCGGCTTGTTCGCTTTTTCATAGGCCTGCCCCAGCATCATTTTGAAAGAGGCATTATCCGGGGCCAGTCCGACGGCATAATCATAATGCCTTACGGCTTCTTCCCAGCGATGCTGAATACCGAGAGAGGCTCCCAGAAGAGCGTAAACTTCTGCATCTTTCTGGTTGATTTTGACCAGCGGGCTTAATAATTCCATCGCCCGGTCAGAACGCCGTAAGGATAGATAACAGCGAGCCAATTCCTTCATGGCTTCGTAATCATCAGGCTTCAGGCGCAGGATTTCCTCATAAAGCGCCACCGCCTCGTCTATCCGGTTTCGTTTCAGATAAAGAGCAGCCAGAATCCTGCGGACTCCCGCATCCTGAAGGTTTTGGGCCGCAGCCTTCTTCAGATATTCCACCTGCTCATCCATGCTGCCGATATCCTGCGCATGTCTCAACCAATCCTGGGGCGTAATCATCACGCGAATCGGAACTTCAGCTAAAATCTCCTTCTGATGAAAAACCATCACCCGGTAGACATGATCCACCTGGGCGCTCTGCTGCGGAACGCCGGTCATCATGATGCGATTGACCATGTCAAGGCCCCGAAACAAAACCCCCATGTGGTTTCCTCCCCTGTCCGACCCGACGATTCTTACGGATATGAACTTTTCCCGCCAATCATCACTGATCACGGATTTGATGACAAATTCATCACGATAGGAGATTTCCAGGATGCTTCCCGCTTCCACGCGAAAATCCTTGCCGTTTTTCTCCAGATCAAGCGCATAAAAGTGGGGTTTGGCGTTGAATACAGAATAGGCAAAGGCATTTATCGATCGTGCGGCGGTGCCTGCAACCGACTGATAGGTTCCCGGAAAAAAAAGGAATAAGGATAGAGCGACAAGAACAAGAGACGCCACCAGGACCGCCACAAGGGTCAGTTTCCGGTGGGATGACGGATGTCCTGAATATTTCATCATATCTTTAGCCTCGGGGATGATAGCGGGAATGAATTTCTTTTAGTCTTTCCTTGGTCACATGCGTGTAAATCTGCGTCGTCGAAATATCAGCATGTCCCAGCATCACTTGCACAGCTCGTAAATCCGCCCCGCCTGCAAGAAGATGCGTGGCAAAAGAATGCCGAAAGGTATGAGGATGAACATTTTTGGCCAGTCCCGCCTTTTTTGCATAGCCGACAATAATTTTCCAAAGCCCCTGGCGCGTAAATCCGCGACCAAACCGATTGAGAAACAACACATCCGTTGATTTCGTCTTCAGCAGTTTGGGACGGGATTCCTCCACATATCGGCGCACACAATCATAGGCTGTCTTTCCGATGGGAACCACCCGCTCCTTGCTTCCCTTGCCCATCACGATCAAAAAACCCACCTGCCAGTTGATGCTGCCCATCGAAAGCGAAATCAATTCGGAAATGCGCAATCCGGTTGCATACAAAAGCTCCAGCATGGCCGTATCTCGCAACGCCGACGGTGTCTGATCTCCCGGCTGGAGTAAAATCCGGTTCATCTCCTCCTGGCTCAGCGTATCGGGCAGGCGCATCCAGACTTTGGCCAGTTCAATATTTGAAAACGGCGATTCGTCCAGAACTTTTTCACTTTGCAGATACTTGTAAAATCCGCGCAGGGCAGCCAGTGACCGGTTCATGGAGTTGGCCGATAGTCCTTCCGTTTTCATCTGCACCAGAAATTCCAGCGCATGTTCGGGCGTCACCTGATGCGCTTCCAACAATCCTTTGCACTCCAGAAAGGAAAGATAACGGGTCAGGTCCCGCCCGTACGCCTCCAGGGTATTCCGGGCGGCGCCTTTTTCGACAATCAGATGATTTCTGTATCGGTTCAACAAGTTGCGCATGCAGGCTTTTATCGCAAATCCCTGGTGGATGTAAAGTTTTTTATTGACAGAAAGACCAATCTTGTAGAAAGAAGGCTCACCTTTGTTCTATGGAGAAAAATCATGAAAAAAGTCGTCATCGCCAGCGATCACGGCGCAGTAGAGCTAAAAGAAAAGGTTGTGGCTTTTTTAAAAAGCAGGAATTTCGCGGTGACCGATATGGGAGTATCCGGCCCGGTTGCGGTGGATTATCCGGATATGGCCGTGGCTGCGTGCAGCGAATTTAAAAAAGGCGGCTATGATTTCGGCATTCTGCTTTGCGGCACGGGAATCGGCATCTCGATTTGTGCAAATAAAATCAAGGGAATCCGCTGTGCGCTCCTGTTTGATCTCTACAGCGCCGAAATGGCCAAAGCCCACAACAACGCCAACTTCATCGCCTTTGGCGGCAGAATCACCTATGCAACGGATGTCAACGTGATGATTGATAAATTCATGGATACTCGCTTTGCCGGTGAACGCCATGAGCGAAGAATCTCAAAAATGATGGCTCTTGAAAACCTGCCGTGATGCCAAATCTTCCCGCAGGATATATTTTTGTAAGCGCAAGACCCATTCCGACCGTTTGTTCTCCGAAATGACCGGCGACAAGGGGAATCCCTTCCGTGACCTTAATCCTTTTTCTGCTTCCGCAGCTTATCCAGAAACAGCGCTTCATTCATGTAAATTTTTCGTTCATCGCGGGCAAAAAGCATATTATTGATGGACATTTCCATATCCAGGGCAGCCATCCCGTCCATCCGCGACACCACCGAACAAATTTTTTTCAGTTCTTCAAGCGCCTTGACAGACCTGGACGTTAACGATTCCGCTATCTTTTCCGCTTCCCGCATAAACTTTTCCGGGGAAGCCACCTTGTTCACCAAACCGATCCTCTGAGCCTCATTGGCTCCGATCGGCTCACCCAGCATGACGATTTCTTTGGCTTTGGCCGCACCGACCCTCTGGGTCAGGGGATAATACAAAGGATTTAATCCAAACTTGAGTTCAGGATGGCAGAAAATTGCGCTTTCCGACGCGACAATCAGATCGCACACCGTTACAATATTGAAACCTCCTCCCAGGGCAATGCCACCCACGGCAGCGATAACCGGCTTGGCATAGGAATAAATCTTTTTCAGATAACATCTCATGGATTCGAAATAGTCATCAATGTCCGAATAAGGAAGAGAGGACATTTCCTTGATGTCCAGGCCGGCTGAAAAAACATATTCTCCGCCGGTGATCAAAAGCGTTTTCATCCTCCGGTCCGCTTCCACATCCAGCAGGGCATCATTGAATTCCAGACGCATTTCTCTGGAAAGAGCGTTCATTTCCGAGATGCGATTGAATTGAATAACAGCGTAAGCATCCCTTTTTTCCAGAAGAATATTTTTATAGGTCATCTCTTCTTTCCAACTTCTAACCGGAGTTCCCGCCCTGTTTTAAAAAAAGGAATTTTTCTTTGCTGAAGCGATACGGACTCGCCGGATTTCGGATTCCGGGCGATCCGGGGTTTTCTTTCACGGACCGTGAACGATCCGAATCCCCGGATCTCGATTTTTTCTCCTCTTCGGAGCGCGTCCCCCATGGAGTCAAAAATCACCTGCACGGCCAAAGCGATGTCTTTTTGCAAATAAGCATGGTATTGATCGTGCGCCTTTTTGATTAATTCTTTTTTGGTCATATTGAAGTTGCCGGCATCGCATCAGGGTTGATACAGATAACTGACCCCCGACCATTTCCGGGATTTTTCCTGAACAGAGCGGCTCAACTGATCCGCCGCGCTTTCAAACAGGTAATCAAAGACGTTAGGATGCTTTTTCCGAGGGTAAACCAGATCACACTTGCCCTTTTTACCGGCCAGTGAACTGGCCAGTCTTGCCGCCGAGGCCATGTCGCCCAGCTGATCCACCAAGCCGTATTCTTTTGCCTTGCGGCCGGAAAAAACGCGGCCGTCGCTGATCGCCACAACCTTTTCGCGGGGCAATTTCCTGTCCCGGACAATCACATCGACAAACTGCTGATAAATATCGTCAATCAGTTCCTGCAGAATCGCCTTCTCTTCAGGCGTCATCTCCCGCACGGGCGAACCAATATCCTTGTACTGGCCGCTTTTCACCACAGAGGCCTTGACACCGACTTTTTTCAGAAGTTCTTCAACATTGGCAAACTGCATGATGGCCGATATACTTCCGGTGATGGTCCCCGGATTGGCCACGATTTTATCTCCCGCGCAGGCAATGAGCAGACCGCCGGAAGCGGCAACCGATCCCATCGATATCACGACCCTTTTCTTCTTTTTGAGTTCTACGATGGCGTCGTAGATCTCCTGGGAAGCGGCCACTCCGCCTCCTGGAGAGTCAATGCGCACCACCACGGCCGCAATGGAATCATCCTCCGCAAAACCTTCAATATTTTCAGTGATTTCTATTGAATCGGCAATGACACCTTCCACCGGAACCACGCCGATCTTGTCTTTCAGCGAAAAGCTCTGCGAGCGAACGCCTCCGGAGCTTGCGCCTGCCCGATAAAAAACGGCATAAAGAACGGCAACCATCGTCAGCAACAGGAGGATTCCCAAAATGACCGGGTGTTTTCTCATACTTTTCAATTATTCCTTGCCGTGACCACCGATTTTCACATCGGCCAGCGCCTGAGCCATGTTTGAACCGATGTTTTCACGATTGTTGAGATACTGGTTCGTTGCCGAAGCGGGAGCCGGTGAAGGCGCCGGTGCTTCCATATCTTTGATACTTAAGCGGATTTTTTTCGTTTTCACATCAATGCTTTTCACCATTGCGGATACGGTATCGCCGACATTGTACAGTTCCGCCGATGACTTGACCCGTTTGGAACTGATCTCCGAAATATGCACCAACCCCTCGATACCGTCTTCAATTTCCACAAATATACCAAAATCGGTAAAATTCGTGATCTTGCCGGTCACCACACTGCCGGGAGCATATTTCTGCGGCAGATCTTCCCAGGGATTTTTTTCAATCTGCTTGATCCCCAGAGAAAATTTCTCATTATCCACGTCAATATTCAAAACCACTGCTTCGACTTCCTGTCCCTTTTTGAAATACTCGGAAGGATGGGTCACCCGATGCTTCCAGGAAATGTCCGAAACATGGACCAAGCCGTCAATCCCGTCTTCAATTCCGATAAATACCCCAAAGTTCGTAATGTTGCGCACAAGACCTTTGACGACCGTACCCGCCGGATACTTCTCTTTGAGCTTTTCCCAGGGATTGGATGTCGTCTGCTTCAGACTGAGCGAAACCCGCTTGGCCTCCGGATTCACTTCCAGCACCACCACATTGACGGTATCGCCGACATTGAGCACCTTGGAAGGATGCTTGATTTCCCTCGTCCAGTACATTTCCGATATGTGCACCAGACCTTCCACACCCGGCTCCAACTCAATGAAAACTCCGTAATCCGTCAGATTGACCACCTTGCCCTGCACCAGAGCGCCAATCGGGTACTTCTCGGAAATATGTTCCCACGGATTTTCCGTCATCTGCTTCAACCCCAGCGAAACTCTTTCTTTTTCACGGTCAAAAGAAAGAACTTTCACCTTGATTTTTTCACCCTTCTGGAAAACATCAGCCGGTTTGGCAATTCTTCCCCAGGAAATATCCGTCACATGGAGAAGCCCGTCAATACCGCCCAAGTCAATGAAAATGCCGTAGTCCGTAATATTTTTAATGACTCCTTCAACAATGCTGTCCTGCTGGATATTGTTGAGCGTGTCTTTCTTCTCGCTTTCTCTTTCGGAAGCCATGATCTGGCGTCTGGACAAAACCACATTGTTGCGTTTGCGGTCATATTTTAAGATATTGAAATCCATCGTCTGACCGATATAATGGTCAAGATCCTTGATGGGACGTACATCGATCTGTGAACCGGGCAAAAAAGCGATAATCCCGATATCCACGGAAAGACCGCCTTTGACTTTTTCCACAACCGTCCCCTTGAGCGTCAGGTTATTCTCACTGATGTTCTTGATATCGTCCCAAACTTTGAGCTTGGCCGCTTTTTCTCTGGACAAGACCAGATTTCCCTCGGAATCCCGCTTGTCAATGAACACTTCTATATCATCGCCCACGGCAACCGTAACATTTCCCTGAGCGTCTTTTAGTTCTTTGATCGGAATAAAACCTTCCGTTTTCCATCCCACGTCCACCATGACAATGTCCGATGTCACCTGAACCACTTTTCCCTGGGCAATGTCTCCATATTTCAACTGATTGAGACTTTGTTCGTAGAGTTCTTTAAAGCCCATATCTTCCATCGACGGCACGGACACATTCTGAACGCCGGAATTTTTAGAGTTGGCCTGACCCTCCTTTTCATTTGTTAAGTTTTCGTTATGATTGTTAACCATTTACCTGACACCCCCTATTTTGATAAGACATTTTTAATTTGCGGTGACTAACATAGGCAAAATGAAATAGCAAGATAAATCAAGAGCCTGTTTCTCCGGGGATTTGGTGATCATTCACCGTTTTCAGCCGAAACAGATAAAAGAATGCTCTCGACCACCTGAGCAACATCCATCCATGTGGAGTCAATCAAAACAGCGTCCGGAGCGGCCGTAAGCGGCGCGAGCCTGCGCTCGGAATCCTGGGCGTCTCTGGCCTGCATATCCCGACACACCTCCTCCTGGCTTACCGGTTTGTTCTTTTGTGTAAGCTCCTCGCGCCTCCTGCGAACCCGCTCATCCATATCGGCAAAGAGAAAGAACTTGGCATCCGCCTGCGGAAAAACCACCGATCCCATATCTCTGCCCTCGGCGACAATCCCCCCCTGGGCTCCGGCTTCACGCTGTAAATTCAGCAACTTATTCCGCACCACCGGAAAAGCCGACAAAATGGAAGCCGCCAGTCCAACCTCTTCCGTCCGGATTAAATCTCCAACATCCCGCCCATCGACAAAAACCTTCATTTCACCGTCTTGATTTTTCAGCGTCACCTCCGTTTCAGTGCAAAGCAACGCCAAAGCCTCTTCACTTCGGATGTCCATGCTGTTTTGAAGCGCCTTAAAGGCCAAAGCGCGGTAAAGCGCACCCGTATCCAGATAGACATAGCCCAGGCGTTTGGCAAGCTCACGGCTTACCGTGCTTTTGCCCGAACCCGCCGGACCATCTATGGTTATGATTTTTTTCATGATTCTACTTTCTCCTTTTGGATGGTTTTCTTCTTTTTTCAAGTGAAACTTGCCTAATCCTTTCAAAGCGGGTAAGATCAAGTCAAACGGATAGAAATTATGCAATCAACTACGTTTAAGAGAATCCAAAAGCAATATTTTTCTTTTCTGCTGGTTTTGTTTCTGCTTTCGTGTGGAGTGCAAAATGCCGATGGCGCTTTCACCATTGAAGACGAAAAAAAAATGGGAAAGGAAATTTATGACAAACTTGAAAAAAGCAATTTTCTGCTCCACGATAAAAAACTGAACGATTATGTAACGCAAATCGGCAACCGGGTTTTGTCGCACAGCAACAAAGCCTCTTTCGATTTCACGTTCACCATTTTCAACAGTTCCGGCATCAACGCTTTCGCCACTCCCGGAGGCTATGTTTACATCAACAAGGGACTCATCACCGTCGTGGAAAATGAAGCGCAGCTTGCCGGCGTCCTGGCACACGAAATCGCTCACGCCAATGCGCGTCACATTGCCTCGATGATTGAAAAATCGCAAAAGCTCAACATTGCCATGCTGGCCGGCATTATCGCGGGGGTGCTGCTTGGCGGAGGAGGAGAAGCCTCGGCGGCCCTGGCGGCGTTTTCCGTTGCGGGGGCAACATCTCTGAGCCTCAAATATCAACGTGAACATGAAGAGGAAGCAGACCGCATGGGAATCCTGTACCTGGTCAACTCCGGCTACTATCCCGAAGCCATGGTCGAATTTCTCAAAATTATGAAACAGTACGAATTTTTATCAAAAACGATCCCTTCGTATTTTCTGACACATCCGGGAACCGACGACCGTATTTTCTATCTGGAAAGCCTGATTCAAACTGCGTATCGCCGGTCCGGCGGTTCGGCAAATATTATCGGTAACATCATGCGCATCCAGGCCAAAATCATTCCGGATGAAAAGGATTTGCCTTCACGTCGCAGACAACTTCAGGAAAAAATCAAAAAAGACCCGGACAATGTTGACCTGCTTTATGCCATGGCTCTGTTGGAAGACCAACTGGAACAAACCAGCACAGCGCTTGAATATCTTCAAAAGGCCCTGAAACTGGCGCCCAATGACCAGGACATTCTCAAAAGCATCGGCTTGCTTTATTTGAAAACCGGAAACGCAGACATGGCAAGATTCCATTTGTTGCAGGCTGCAAAAGTGGATCCGGATAATTTTCAGATCACGCTGGCTCTGGGCAAGGCGAATTTTGCCCTGGGCGATTTCGCCAACGCCTTGAATTATTTGTTGAAAATTCAGGATCAATCTTCAAACGACACAGAAGTCACCTATTATATCGCCATGTGCTACGGCAGACTGAATCAGCAAGGTGAATCTCACTATTATTTTGGCCTGTATTTCAAAAAAGAGCAAAAAAGAGAAAGCGCGCTTTTTCATTTTCGTAAAGCGCTGGATTATTATCCGGAGGGAACGCCCCGGGCGGCAGCCATCAATGACGCCATCCGGGAATTGAGCGCGAAGCCCCTCCGAAGACCCGAAAAAAAATAACCGGCGCAACCCCAAACGCTTCGATAATATTCTTTTTATAACAATGTCTTACACAAATACTGCCGGTCAATCTTTATCATTGCGAAAAACGGGACAATCCGTTATACAGCAAAAACTTTAATATTTGGAAAGGAGTCTGAAAACGTGAACATTTTAATATTTGGCCCCAACGGCAGCGGCAAAGGCACGCAAGGCGCAATCGTCCAGAAGAAATACGGCGTTCCCCACATTGAAACCGGAGTGATTTTTCGTCAGAACATCTCCAAAAAAACCCCTCTGGGAGAAAAAGCAAAAGCATTCATCGACCGTGGCGAACTGGTTCCGGACGATATTACCATCCCCATGATTCTTGATCGTCTCCAGGAAGACGATGCGAAAAGCGGCTGGCTCTTAGACGGCTTCCCCCGTAACCTGGCTCAGGCTGAAGCCCTTTGGGCAGCTTTGCAGAAAGCAAACATTAAACTCGATTTTGTCATTGAAATCGATCTGGATCGTGAAACGGCCAAAAAACGCATCATGGGACGCAGACTTTGCAAAACGGATAACAATCATCCGAACAATATTTACATTGACGCGATCAAACCCGCAGAAAAAGACGGAAAAATGGTCTGCCGCGTCTGCGGCTGCGAAGAGCTCTCCACCCGCGCCGACGATCAGGACACGGCCGCCATCGATAAACGCCACGGTATTTACTACGATACAACAACCGGAACCCTGGCAGGCGTCAACTATTTCAAGGAAAGAACCAAGGTCATCGTCGTGGACGGCCGCGCCGGCGTCAAGGAAGTTTCCGAAGACCTGATGAAAAAACTGAGTTAATTGCACCCGAAACCATTTTAGGATATAAGCCCTCCAGAACCTTTGGAGGGCTTTTTTTAACACACATATGGAAAACATTAGAAATTTCAGCATCATAGCTCACATTGACCACGGCAAGTCCACCCTGGCCGACCGGCTGATCCAGTTCACCGGCGTCTGCAACGAAAGAAACTTTCAGGATCAGCTTCTGGACAACATGGACATCGAACGCGAACGTGGCATCACCATCAAGAGCAACGCGATCTCCCTGCCTTACCGGGCCAAAGACGGAAAAGATTATATTCTGAACCTGATCGACACGCCGGGTCATGTGGATTTTTCCTACGAAGTTTCCCGGTCACTGGCCTCCTGTGAAGGCGTCCTATTACTGATTGACGCAGCCCAGGGAGTCCAGGCGCAAACGCTGGCCAATCTTTACCTGGCCATGGAGCACAACCTGGAAATCATCCCCGTCATCAACAAGATCGATCTGCCCTCCGCTGACATCGAGCGTGTCCTAGAAGAGATCGACTCCGAACTCGGGCTGGATCCGGAGACGCATATCAAAGCCTCCGCTAAGGAAGGCATCGGCATCGAAGAAATTCTCGAAGCCGTTGTCCAGCGCATTCCGCCACCCAGGGGGAGCACGGACCATCCTTTGGCCGCTTTGATATTTGACGCCAAATACGACGCCTACCGGGGCACCATCATTTACTGCCGGGTATTTGAAGGCAGCGTAAAAGCAGGCGATATTATTAAATTCATGTATAACGGCGCCAATTACAAGGTGGAGGAAGTCGGCCACTTTCTGCTGACACGCGCCAAACGGGAAAAGCTCTCGGCGGGCGAAGTGGGCTACATTATCGCCGGAGTAAAAACAGTTTCCGATGTCCGCACCGGCGACACGATTACCCTTCAAGACAAGTCATGCAATGGGCCTCTGCCCGGCTTCAAGGAAGTCAAGCCGGTGGTTTTCGCTTCCATCTATCCCATCGCCTCCGACGACTATCAAGACCTTGCCGATTCGCTGGAAAAATACAAACTCAACGACGCGTCGTTTATTTACGAAAAAGATTCTTCCGCCGCCCTGGGTCAGGGATTCCGCTGCGGTTTCCTGGGGCTTTTGCATCTGGACATCGTCCAGGAACGGCTGGAGCGGGAATTTGATCTTTCCATCATCCTTTCCGTCCCCAGCGTGCGTTACCGCTTCTCGCTCAAAGACGGCGGCACGCTATACGTGGACAACCCGACGCACTACCCGGACCCCGTCAGCATCGCCAAAGGAGAGGAGCCCTATATCCGCGCTTCCATGATGCTTCCCGAACGCTACCTGGGCACGGTCATGAAACTCTGCATGGAAAAACGAGGCGTCAATTCCAATCTGAACTACACAGGACCGGGACGGGCCGAACTGTCCTATGAAATGCCGCTCGCGGAAGTCATTTACGACTTTTACGACCGGTTCAAGTCCGTCACGCAGGGCTACGGCTCTTTTGATTACGACATCATTGATTACCGGGAAAGCAATCTGGTCCTGATGGATATTCTGGTCAACGGCGAAAAGGTGGATGCGCTTTCGCAAATCGTCCATCGCGAACGCGCCCGCGCCCGTGCACTGATTGCCTGCGACCGCCTCAAAGACGAGATTCCGCGCCAGATGTATAAAATCGCCATTCAGGGCGCCATCGGCGGAGAAATCATCGCCCGCAGCACGATCAGCGCCTTCCGCAAAGACGTTACTGCCAAGTGTTACGGCGGCGATATCACCCGCAAGCGAAAACTCCTGGAAAAACAAAAGGAAGGCAAAAAGCGCATGAAGATGATCGGATCGGTCAGCATCCCGCAAAGCGCATTCCTGGCGGTTTTGAAATCCGATAATGACTGATGTCCCGGGCCTGTATATTCATGTCCCTTTTTGTCTGAGCAAATGCGGATATTGCAGCTTTACCTCGATCACGCGGACTCACCTGATTCCCGAATTTGTCCGGGCCGTCACTCAGGAGATGGAATTTTACAACCCATCGCGGATTCTTTCTAAAACAAGTCCTTTAAATTTATTTGAGAAAACAACAAGTTCGTCATTTCCGCGCAGGCGGGAATCCAGAGAAACATTAAAAAGGCTGGATTCCCGCCTGCGCGGAAATGACGATGAAAACTATCCTTGCAAGCAAGGGAATGGCAGTGGAGAGCCTCTTTTCGAGGGCTTTGACACCATCTATATCGGCGGCGGCACGCCTTCTTTGCTAACGGCTTCGCAAATCGATACGCTCCTGAACTCCGCGCACAAAAATTTCACCATTGACCGGGATGCGGAAATTACCATGGAAGTCAATCCCGGCGATCTCTCTACTGAATACCTTGCCGCTCTTAAAAAAATGGGAATCAACCGCCTGAACATCGGCGTTCAATCCTTTGACGATACGCTTTTAAAATTTCTCGGCCGCAGGCATTCGGCAACGGAAGCCATAGCCGCCATTGATGCCGCCCGCAAAGCCGGTTTTGACCATATCGGAATCGATTTCATCTATGGTGTTTTCGGCCAGGACATGACCGGCTGGCGGCAGACGCTGCAAAAAGCTCTGACTTTTTCCCCGGAACATCTGTCCTGCTACCAGCTTTCGCTGGACGTCAAAACACCTCTTTATCTATATTATCAGGAACATAGCTTATCGCTCCCATCTGAAAATGAAGAGCTGGATCTTTTTCTGAACACATCGCAGATTCTGACGGACGCTGGGTATATTCACTATGAAGTCTCCAACTTCGCCCGGAACGATTCCCTGAAATCCCGTCACAACACCAAATACTGGAGGCATATCCCCTATCTGGGATTGGGACCTTCCGCTCATTCTTTTCTGAAAAACAGACGCTGGTGGAACAAGGCGGCTGTTGCCGGTTATCTCAAGGATCTTTCTAATAATCAGTCACCGGTTGACCAATTCGAAGAACTTTCATCGGACCAGCTTGCGCTGGAAGCGCTCTTTTTGGGCCTGCGCACCAAGGAAGGCATCAATATCAGCCGGTATCATAATCTCTATGGCATTGATTTAATTAACGATAAAAGAATTGTTCAAAAAGAGTTGATCGCAAGCCGCCTGGTGGAAATTCAAGACGGCCATCTGCGCCCAACACTTTCGGGCATGGCCGTGGCGGACAGCCTGGCGTTGATCTAAAACACCCCTCTTTTGACCCGGCGGTTTTTCCGCTTGACGCTTAAAACGCGGCGTTATATCCATTATCCATGATAAAATCATTCCGGTGCAAAGATACGCAGGCTTTATTTGAAGGAAAATATCCCAAAAGATTTAAGGCCTTTGCATCTGTTGCCCAGCGGAAATTACAGATGCTCGATGACGCCTGCGCGCAGGAGGATTTGCGGAACCCACCGGGCAATCGCCTGGAGGCGCTTCAGGGAGATCGTAAAGGTTTTTTCAGCATCCGCATAAACGATCAGTGGAGGTTATGTTTCCGTTTTGAAAGCGGAGATGCTTTGGAAGTGGAAATTGTTGATTATCATTAAGGAGGATTTATCATGACCCTTAAAAACAAAATGCGCCCGGTTCACCCCGGCGAAGTATTAAGGGAAGAATTTCTTGCGCCGTTGGGAATGAGCGCCAACGAGCTGGCCATGGAACTTAAAGTACCGACCCCGCGCATTAGCGACATTGTCCGCGAACGCCGGGCGGTTTCACCCGACACAGCCTTGAGACTGGCGCGGTATTTCGGAACAACCGCTCAGTTCTGGCTCAACCTGCAAACCAGTTATGACTTGAAAATCACGGAAGAAACCACAGGCGCCAAAATCAACAGCGAAGTCCATGCCAGGATGGTTGCTTAAAAAAATTCATGGGTGCATTCTTTAATAAAACAGAAGGTTAATCATACTCTGCCAGGTACCGCTCGATATAATCCAGCACCTTGCTTTTCGGCTGGTAAATGCCGAAATGGCCTTCACAGAGAATGTCGGCCTCCAGCGCCAGCAGCGCCTGCATGGATTTCTTCCAAAGTGCGATGTCCGAACCGAAAGCTTTATGAAATGGTCCGTGAATATCCTGTCCAAACAAAACACGTATGCCCGCGCGATCTGATAAACGCCCTGAACGATTTCTTCGCTTCCCCTGCGCATCATGAACCTATTTCTTCAGCGCAGCCAGAACATCCGCTCTGTTGCCGGTCACAACGGGATTCTGTTCGTTGCCGGTGAGCCTGCGGGCCATGTAGGGCACATGCTCTCGGACATAGTCATCCATCTCGCCCACGGTAATCCTGCCGTCTTGGTTGGCATCCGCATCACCCTGCAAACCTTTCAGAAAATAGTAAGTGAACAGGGAATGGCGTTTTTCCGGATACCAGCCGGACACCTGATCAACGGCTCCGCTCGTCATCAACACCGCGTTTTGCGGCCCGCGATATTCCTTCTTCACCTTCACCAGCGTGGGGCTGATGTTCTTGAACAGCAATCCCTTATCGGAGTTGCCGGAAAAACAGGTGTCCAGCACCACCGTGATCTTCTTTGCCGGAATCTTCGCCAGATTGTCGTAAAACGTCTGGAGGCGGTAGCCGTTTGCTTTCAAATCCTGTGGGTTGGCGTCCACCGGAACAAAATACGCTTCCTGAGTTTCCAGATCAGGGGCGCCATGCCCCACATAATAGATAAATACTCTTGACTCGCCCGGTCGCACAAATCGGAAAAGCTTCCCCTTGTGACTGCGTTCATTGCCAAAGAATTCATTGAACTTGGAAAGAGCCGCATCCTCGGCATAGAGAATATTGGCCGGATCGTAACCCATGGCGCGGATCAGATACTCTTTCATCACCTGCGCGTCGCGGTTGGCAAACTCCACATCCGGCGAACCGGAAGCCGCGTAGTTGCGATTGCCGATCACCACGGCCACATCATACTTGCCCGCCTTCCGGCCCTGGGGAATATTGGCATCCACATCCACGGAAAGGCCGCCTACCAGCTCAATCTTTTCTTTTGCCGGTCCCTCATCAGCCTTGACGACAAATTCCTGCGTCCGACGCTGGGCCGCATTCATCGTCAAAGCCAGCTCTTTTTGCGCGCTGAACTTTGGCCGTGCCTCGTTGAGACTTACCGTGATCGGGATTTTTTCACCCCCGGCAATGCGTTTATTGGTATAGAACGCAAACTTGAAATCACGAAATTTGCCCGAGGCGATGCCGCCCAGATCGAAATGCGTCTGGGCATCGCCCGCCAGAAACACATTTTGACCGACCTGCACATCAGCCGACACGGAACGGGCATCTCCATGTCCCGTATTTTGCACGCGCACCGTCATCTCCACCATCTCCATCGGCTCCACACGGCCATTGCCGTTGTGATCGTTGATCAGCATATCGGCCACTACCAGTTGCGGAGGTTCAAAAGCCTTTGTTTTAAAAGACACTTTCATCGGATCGGGATCAAAACCGTTGGCTTCCCGAATATCCACCGTCAGGCTGATACTGGCTGTGGGAATGTCTTCCGAGGCGGTAAGCGTAATTTCCTTTTTTACGGTTTGACCGGCGGGAATCGTGCCAATCGCCACATCGCGGTCAAAGATCAAGCCGTCCGTTTTGCCGACCGCCTTGATTTTGGCGCGAACATCAAAAGCATCTCCCTTTCCGCTGTTTTTCAGCGTAAGAATCAGCGCCCCCGTCTCGTCGGCATCCAGAATATAGTTGCCGGATGCCTCTTGAAACGCCGCCTGCGCAGAAAGATTGGGCGGCACGGGCGAAACCTTGACGCGCAACTGCGTCTGTTCGGCCAAGGCATTTGCGGCAAACAACATGATGACTACAAATAAAAATGCTGTTTTCTTCATCATCCGCCTCCTGAAATAATATCTTCCATATCGCAGTCCAGTGCGCGGGCAAGCTTCACCAGCAAATCAACACTTGGCGCGCGTTTGTTGTTCTCAATCTGAGACAGGGCGGCAACGGACACGCCACAGGCTTTGGCAAGTCTTGCCAGGGTATAGTTCCGGTATTCACGCCAGACCTTCATGCGGCTTTCTCCGGCAGACAGACGCTTGACAAACTCATTGGAAAAGGTTTCCTCACCTTCAGCAATGGCGGCCCGGATATTACGCGCATCCCTGACGTCTTCCAGCTCTTCCAGTCGGGTGATCATTTTTTTCCATTCTTCATACGGAACAATGGCGTATTCCGGCGCGCCCTCATGCTCAATGATTTGAACATTCATTTATAGACATCTCCTCTTGATCCTGTTTTTAGAACATAGATAATCAGCTCATTTTTTAACACGTCACAGATGACGCGCCATGCGCCCACGCGAAGCCTCCAAAATGACGTTCCTTCCAATCGCTTCCAGTCACCTTTATAACCTTTGGGGTCCTCCGCAATTTTTTCCAGTTCCGCGTCAATCTTTCCGGCAATACCATCTTGCATCTTCAATCTGGTCTTAACAGCCTGCTTGCTGTATCTGATCGTGAACATTTTTAGATGCTAACCTTTAGTTAACTTATTATCAAGTTTTTCTTAACTAACAATACTGGTTTTTCCAGAACATATCGCTGCCATGTGCAAAATTAACCCAGACCATAAACCAATCCACCATTATTTTTGGGTTTCTCTCATGCTTAACCCAACCTATGCTTCCAAACTGGCCGGTTTGGCTTTTACAATGTCGATCATTTCGCGGTTGGTGCCGATCATGTAAACCGGAACGCCGTCCTTGCCCGCTCGCTCCCGCCGCCATGCCTTGAGCCTCTCCAGAAGAAGTTTTTGCGGCTCGTCCAGCCCTTCGATGACGTGATCCGGAGTTTTCTCCAGCAACGGGTCATATTCCAGAGACACGGTCCAGTAAGCATCATCGCCATCCTGAAAAAATTCCACGCGGCAGCTTTTTAGCTGCTTGTTGAGCGTTATCCGGTTGATCAGCTCCTCGTCAAAACTCTTTTTAACTCGGTCAAACGTAACGGTAATGATTTTGAACATTTTTATATTTTGTCAGTAATCCTTGAAAAATACGGTGCGTGTACCTTTAGGTGCGCTCAATTACGGGTCTGAAGACCCGCACTACTTGCCTGGCTCATTGACCTACGGGCAAAACAAGCCGGACACCCAAGATGTTGCCGCGATAGGCTGGATCATCCCTGAGTCGGTAAGCCGTGCGGACGAAATTCGCTTCGTAAAACCAACAGCCACCGCGAACGACACGGAGAGAACCAGAATACGGGCCCTGTGGATTATCTGTTGGACTTCGATAGTAGTAAAGACTGTCGTACCAGTCTGAACACAACTCCTGAACATTACCACTCATATCATAAAGCAATAATTTATTTGGTCTTTTTTGACCAACAGGATGAGTCTTACTTCCAGAATTGGCATTATACCAGGCGTATTCGCCCAATGCTGATTCGCTGCTCGTCCCAGCCCATTTCTCGCTTCTCCCGCCGCTTCTGGCCGCATATTCCCACTCAGCCTCTGTGGGTAATCGGTAATTCTTCCCGCTTTGACTGTTTAGCTTACGCATGAATGCAAAAAGATCATTCCAGGAAAAACACTCCACCGGACAAATGTCGCCACAGTTTCTGAATTTTGACGGGTTGTTTCCCATGACCGCCTTCCACTGCCCCTGCGTTACTTCATATTTTCCCATGTAAAAATCATTCACGCACACTTCATGCAGCGGCTTTTCATCAATTCCCCCATCCCCAAACACGTCACCCATCTGAAAACAACCGCCTTTGACAAAAACAAACTCCATACCGGTGGAAGGGTCTTTGAACGTTTTCCCGCCCGCCGTCACGTCAAAGGCCACGTCTTTGTCCAGCCCGCGCGGAAAATCCTGCAGGACGTTCCACCAGATGGTTTTGCGGCGGCCGGTCGTGACCTTGCCCATATCGCCTTCCAGATGCAGTTCGGAAGTTTTGTAATCTTTGGCGCCCATCTTGACGGTCACGCTTACCTCGGCTTCGTTTTCGTCGCCGGTCAGGTCATACGTGATCTGCACGCGATTGCCGACTTGTGTGGAAGAAACATTTTTCACCTCCGCGGCATGGACGGCAACCGTTGATAATAACAAGAAAAGGGAAAGTAATATTGTCAATGGTTGTCTCATGGATTACCTCGTTTTCGTTTTGAACTGGCTTGCTGCTGATCGAAATTCAATTCCGACATCGGTTTTCTGCCTTTTAGCATTTTCCTTTATGCACCGCCACCCCCCAAAAAACTTTCGCGGGGACAAAGCGCCTTTGATCTTTTTTCTCGCCGCGGGAGGGGTGTTGAAGTTGTCCAGCGCTGGCGGGGGACAAAAACATGCGGCGCACTTTCAGTGGAAGGGGTGAATTACTGCGCTACGACTTCATAGGGCAAAATGGTGTCTTCGATGTGGTCGGCGATGGTCATGAGTCTGGTAAAGAAATCGGGAACGCTCATCGGCTCGGCTTCCGGGAAAATGCCCAAAATCCGAATGGCGGCAGCTCTGTCCCAAGCAATAATCAAATAGGCTTCGGCATCGCGCTTGTGACCCGGCAAAGTCTGCACTTCCAGCTCGATGCTGGAATCTTTGGGTGGAAAGGTCATTTCCCTTGTCGAATCAAGAAGATTACCGGTTTCGTGAATATTGGGATAAATGAGCGCCACACGGTCATCGGCCATGATGTTGAAAATGGCAAATCCGGCCTGCTTGGCCGCCCTGAGAGTAAAGAAGGCTTTCTCGCCCCTGCGGAAAACGCTACTGTTGAGTTTTGCTTTAAGTCCGACGGACGTTTTCGTTTTCTTGGGCACATAAACGTCGGCTGAAATCCGAATACGGTATTCCGGAATGGGCGCTACAGATTGATCTTTTTGATACTGACCAAGCGGCAGCCAAGAAGGCTTCTCCCGGACGATGAACCCCCGGGCATAGGTTTTGATAAAATCAGCCGCCACGGTAAAATTGGTAACCAGCGTGCCGGAGGTGACGGCAACGCCCGCCGCCTGTTCAATGGCCGCCGCCCGCGCCCGCTGCAATGCAATGAGCTGGGATTGCTCCGCGCTCATCCCCACAATGGCGCAGGCCCCTTCCGCCTGAATATTTTTGACAATTTCGCCCGTAAGCTGAAATTGTTCCTCCGCGTGACTGGATGCCACCATACAAAGCAACAGCAAAAAAACGCAAATATATCTATAAATGGAATTCATCATTGCCGCCCCCGTTGGAATTGTTGTGGCAATTTAGCAATTTTTCAAAGGCATTTCAAGGCATAAGGAAGCGTTGTTCACGGATGAAGATCCGTTTATGCCACGTCTCTTTTTCTTTTTTTCAGGCGCCTTTTAAACTACCAATATCTTATTTTTATTATTTATTTATGATCTACTCGACAAAAGTTCCCCCGCACTTTTTGCTTCGTATTCATGATAGTGAAGCTGGAATGTGTAGAAAAGTTCCAACAGGATAAAATCATTCCGGTACATAAATGCGCAGGCTTTATTTGAAAGAAAATATCCCAAAAGATTTAAGGTATTTGCCTCTGTTGCCCAGCGGAAATTACAGATGCTCGATGACGCCTGCGCGCATGAGGATTTGCGGAGCCCACCGGGCAATCGCCTGGAGGCGCTTCGGGGAGACCGTAAAGGTTTTTTCAGCATCCGCATAAACGATCAGTGGAGGTTATGTTTCCGTTTTGAAAGCGGAGATGCTTTGGAAGTGGAAATTGTTGATTATCATTAAGGAGGATTTATCATGACCCTTAAAAACAAAATGCGCCCGGTTCACCCCGGCGAAGTATTAAGGGAAGAATTTCTTGTTCCGTTGGGAATGAGCACCAACGCGCTGGCCATGGAACTTAAAGTTCCGGCCCCGCGCATTAGCGACATTGTCCGCGAACACCGGGCAGTTTCACCCGACACAGCCTTAAGACTGGCGCGGTATTTCGGAACAACCGCTCAGTTCTGACTCAACCTGCAAACCAGTTATGATTTGAAAATCACGGAAGAAACCACAGGCACCAAAATCAACAGCGAAGTCCATGCCCGGATGGTTGCTAAAAAAAATTCATGGGTGCATTCTTTAATAAAACAGAAGGTTAATCATACTCTTCCAGATACCGTTCGATATAATCCCGCACCTTGCTTTTCGGCTCGTAAATACCGAAGTGGCCTTCACAGAGAATGTCGGCCTCCAGATCAAGAAGCTTTTGCATAGATTTTTTCCACGCCGAAATATCCGAACCGAAAGCTTTATGAAATGGTCCGTGAATATCCTGTCCAAACAAGATTCTCTTTCCTGCGCGATCCAGATAAACAACAATGGAGCCGGGCGTGTGTCCGGGGGTGTGCAGGCAGTGAAGTTCCTCGTTCCCGAAGGTCAGAATTTCATGCTCTTCTTTTAAAATCCGGTCCGGCTTTGTCGGCGGAAACGTTGTTCCATACCAATTAGCGGCAGTCCGGGAAGAATCGCCCGTCTCCAGCGCTTTTGCATCCTTTTCATGGATAATGATTTTCGCGCCATATTGTTTTCGGAAATACGGCGCGGAGCCGATATGGTCAATGTGGCAGTGCGTTAAAAACACATGGGAAACCAATGCCGGATTCAGCCCCAGCATTTCGATATTGCGGACAAGCTGGGAGGAGCTTCTGCCCGCGCCCGCATCCACCAGGACCAGATTTTCCCGAAAGTCGATCAGATAGACCGCTGCATCTTCCCCGTTTGTCAGGTTCGACCCGCCGATCTGATAAACGCCTTGAACGATTTCTTCGCTTCCCCTGCGCATAATGATCCTATTTCTTCAGCACCGCCAGCACATCCCCTGGATTCCCTATAATCACTGGCTGCTGCTCAACCCCTTTGAGCCGCCTGGCCATATAGGGAACATGCTCGCGCAGATACTCCGAAAGCTCGCCCACGGTAATTTTCCCGTCGCCGCTTTGATCCGCCGCTCCCTGCAAACCTTTGAGAAAAAAATAGGTGAACAACGAATGGCGCTTTTCCGGATACCAGGCCGACACCTGATCCGTCGAGGCGCTGGTCATCAGCACAGCGCCTTTCGGTCCCCGGTATTCCTTTTTCACCTTGACGATTGCCGGGCTGATCCCTTTGAAAAGCATCCCCGTCTCCGAATTTCCGGAAAAACAGGCATCCAGCACCACGGTAATCTTTTTGGCCGGAAGCTTTGCCAGATTGTCGTAAAACGTTTGCAAACGGTAGCCGCTGGCACGGATATAGTCGGGATTGCCGTCCACCGGCACAAAAAAAGCATCGCCGGATTCCAGATCAGGAGCGCCGTGCCCGCCGTAATAGACAAACACGCGGGATACATTCCTCTTCACCATATTAAACAATCTGCCCTTTGGCGCCTGCTCCGTGCCAAAGATTTCATTGAGTTTGGAAAGAGTGGCATCTTCCGCATAGATCACATTGCCTTCCTCAAATCCCATCGTCTGGAGGACATATTCCTTCATGATACGCGCGTCGCGGTCGGCATAGGCCACCTGTGGAATACCTTCCGCGTAAGACTTGTTGCCGATCACCACGGCAATGTCGTATTTACCCGCTTTGATCCCTTGAGGGATATTGGCGTCCACATCCACCGAAAGACCGCCCGCGACGGCAATGTCCGCCGTTTTTGGCGCATCCTTGCCCGCAACAAACACCTCTTCTGTTTTCCGCTGCGGCGCGTTTATGGTCAGCACCAGCTCTTTTTTCGTGTTAAAACGAGGCCTTGCTTCGGAAAGCGTCACCGTCAGCGGGATTTTTTCGCCGTTGGCAATGCGGGTATTGGTGTAAAACATGAATTTGAAATCCTTAAACTTGCCCGAAGGCAGCGGTCCCAGTTCAAAATGCGTTTGCGCATCGCCGCCGATAAACACATTGTTTCCCGCCACGACATCCGCCGCCACGCCGCGCGCGTCACCCTGGCCCACATTCTGCACACGCACGGTCAGCTCCACCATTTCCATCGGCTCGACCCGTGAATTTCCGCCGGCATCGTGAATGCCCATATCCGCCACAATCAGTTTCGGCTCGGCAAAAGCCTGCGTGCGGAAAACCAGCTTGACGGGCGCGGGTTCAAACCCATTGGCCTCTTTCAGCGCAATCGTCAGAGCCGCGACATCCGTCGGAAGTTCTTCATCCGCCGTCAGAGATATTTCCATCACCCGCGTATCGCCTGCGGAAATCGTCCCCAGCGCCACCTCACGCTCAAAGTTAAGCCCTCGAATTTGTTTGGCTACGGCAATTTGCGCCCGGCAGTCAACAGCATCTCCCTGGCCGCTGTTTTTCACCATCAGCACCAGCTTGCCCGTTTCTTCCGCATTCAGAATATTATTTCCGGATGGCTCGACAAACTTGATCGTCATCGAAAGCGCGGGCGGCACGGGCAAGACGCCGATATTCACCCTGCCCTTCCCCGCCTGGGCGCCGGCGGCAAAAATGATTAAAATCGCCATAATCAAAATGGGGAATCGCTTTTTCATTTTCATCCTCCTATCTGTAGTAGGTCGCTTTCCCTTTTCCGACCTTTTCAATGAATCCCAAATCAATAAGCTTTCTGAAATCCAGATTTCTGGTTGGCTTGGCGCGATCGGTCAACTCAGCATAATCGCGGTCGGTAATAAATCCTTTTTCATTGATAAAATCGATGATTTTCTGATGGTAACTTTTCAATACCTTATCGGGAGTAGCGGTTTCTTTTTCCAGCGTTTTTTTGACTCTCAACAATTCATCAATAATGCCGTCGGTAAAATATTCAAGCCAGGAAGTAAAATCCAGGCTTTCTTTCAGTTCATAATAATTTCCCGCAAGCCCTACTTTTTGAAAATAGCGAGTTACATTTTGATTGTAATAATTTTCAAAACTGAAAAGGTTAAACGTATTGAGGCCCATACGAGCCAGAAGAACTTTGGTTGCCAATCGCGCCGTACGTCCATTGCCGTCAATGAAAGGATGAATCACTACAAATTGTTTATGAAAAATTCCCGCCAGAATCAGGGGATCAATGGATTGAGCGTTTCCTTCCAAAAAAGAAAACAATTCTTTCAGCATCGGAATGACTTCTTCATGGTCGGGCGGCCAATAAATGGTTTTTCCGGTTCTTGGGTCATTGACAAACACCGGTTCTTTTCGTATGCGCCCCCAGCGATACTTTTCAATCAACCCTTCGGTAACTGTTTTCTGAATTTTACCCAACCACTTCATATCAAGAACAATTTTTTCTGTTTTCATACAATCGTCTAATTCCAGCAAGGCCTTGTTATAATTCAATACTTCCTTTTCAGAATCTCGAATATTTTCGGGCTTGTTTTTTAGAATTCGTTTAACATCGGTAAGCGGCAAGGGATTGCCTTCTATGCTGGTTGAAGAATAGGCGGATACTTCGCGCGCCCGCAGTTCCATTTCATGAAGCGCCACTTTAGAAAAACAGCGGCTGTTCAGGTCAGTAACCATTTCGGCTATCCGTTTAATGTTGCCTAAAAGTTTATGGGATATGATGTATTTTGGATCAAACATAAAACCTGCTTTGTGTCATTGATGATATTTAGACACATATTAGACGATATTTAGACGATTATCAATCGTGAACAGCAACTCCATACGGAATTTCCCCTGTCGGGATCTGTCGTTCAAATCAGGTATCTAACCGTCAAATTCTTTTAAACAAGTTCTTTAATGTCTGCATTATCAAAGGTATCAAACAATCTGCCTGTTCCTCTTAAGCAAAGCAAGCATCAAGATATATTCATCTAAATTTTCCTTTACACTGGTTTACGTTTGCAGGTTGAGCCCAAATATTCCGGAGCAATCATCATGATTATTACGGCAAAAAGCGACGGATTTGAAAATCCACGCTACCTTTATTTGACTACTCCCTCCTTTCTAAAGGAGGTCTGGGGAGGATTTTTCTCAATTTGAAATCCCCCTGAATCCCACTTTACAAAGGGGGAAAGGACTTTCCTGCTTGCTCTTCGCGCCTGATGCGACTACTCCGTTCGCGCATCGCCCGTTTTTTTGCTCACTGTCTGCCCGGCAAATAATCATTGAGCAGAAACAGCCAGACGAAAGCCCAAATCACTACCACGGAGGATAGAGAGGCTTCTGCAACGGTATGACGCACGCGCGTAATCGGCGATGAAGCTCCAACCGCCGCCACGATTAACGCGGCTGGTACCGGAAGACGGGCCCTGTGGATTATCACGGGGACTGCTTTTGTAATAATCGCTTTTATACCAGTCCGAGCACCATTCCCAGACATTGCCGCTCATGTCATACAGCCCTAGTCCATTTGGCATTTTCTGGCCGATAGGATGAGTCTTACTGCCGGAATTACCATTATACCAAGCATAATCACCAAAGGATGATTCATTACTGGTGCCAGCCCATTTCTCGCTTTTCCCGCCGCTTGTTGCCGCATACTCCCACTCAGCCTCCGTCGGTAATCGGTAATCCTTACCGCTTTGGCTTTTAAGCTTTCGAATGAAGTCCTGAACAGCATTCCATGACACCTTCTCCACCGGGCAGTTGTCGCCACAATCTTTGAAATAGGACGGATTATTCCCCATCACTGCTTTCCACTGTCCCTGCGTGACTTCGTATTTTCCGATGTAAAAATCCCCCACACAAACTTCATGCACTGGCTTTTCGTCAGAGCTACCTCCAAGAACAGGATATCTGCCCATCTGAAAACAGCCGCCTTGGACAAAGACCATCTGGATGCCGGTAGTGGCTTCGGTAAATTCGTTGCCCGCCGTGGTCAGCTCCCAGTCCACATCTCCGCGCAGACCGCGCGGAAAATCCTTCAAGATGTTCCAGCTTATCTTCTTTCCCCGGCCGGGTTTCACTTTTCCGACATCGCCTTCCACATGAAGAGCTGAAGCCTTGTAGGTTTTGCCGTCCACGGTCAGCGTTAAAGTGACATCCGCTTCCTTTTCCTTCCCCGCCAGATCATAGGTGATCACCAACCGGTTCCCCTCCTGACGGGCAACTTCATTTTTCAATTCCGCGGCGTCCACACACATGGAAAACGACAGGAAAACGACCCACAGCAAAATCAATTGTCTTTTCATTGAATACCTCATGATTTGTTCACTTTCCTGTTCAATATCATGAAAGTATTAAGTTTTCCATGATTTTGTCCGGTACGCGCCCCCATGGAGAATTAAGCGAAATTCCCCGTATCGGTCGCCTGTCCGGTCACGGTGGATTCCCACGCGGAAAATCAGCAGGATGTGACCAGTTCATTTTTGCCTTTATCTTGCAAACTTCCAGGGAAACGGATATACGCCGCTTAAACTCTGAGGGGATGCGTCGTCCAAAAACAGGCAAAACCGAAAAAAGAGCCAGGCTGAAAAATGATCAAATTATTAAAATTACTATTGATTTGTATAATTCCCCTCCTGTTGGCGGCCTGCAATAACACGCAGGCAATTCTTCCGGTGGATGGAAGCGCCGATTGGAAAGATCAAAACATGCATCCGTCCGTTTTACATTTTCCCGATCAATGGAATGGATATGAATTCTGGATGGCTTATTCTCCCTATCCAAACTCCAACGCTTATTATGAGAACCCCTGTGTGGCCGCATCCCATGATGGAATCAACTGGATCACACCGGCCGGACTTGTCAATCCCCTGGAAAAAGTATCTGACCAGGATTTCAAAGACGGCTATCATTATAGCGATCCGGAACTGGTCATGGTCAATGGTATTTTGGAATGCTGGTTTCGGTTCAATAAAAACGGAGATCAGGAATGGCTGTTCAGAAAAACCAGCAGTAACGGCATCAACTGGTCGAATACGGAATTGGTCATGGATCTTTCGGGGACAGGCAATTGGGCGCTTTCTCCTTCCGTGATTTACGAGGATGGAAAATACAAATTATGGTTTTGCGGATTGAACAATTCGATTTATTACACCGAATCTCCAACCGGCCATCCGGACACCTGGAGTCCTCCCGTGGAAACGCCTCTATCGTTTCGAGATGCCCAATGGGCCGCATGGCATCTGGATGTGTTGAAAGATCATGACAAATACATCCTGATCATGAATACGATGCCGGATGAAAACGGCCGCAGGTTTCTTACAGCGGGAGAATCACTCGATGGATTCAGTTTCTCCGACATTCATCTGATCTTGTCACCCGGCGTTGGCGCCACAGAATGGGACAATAAAATGCTTTACCGAGCCTCAACGGTTCGGATTGGCGATTTGTACTCGATGCTTTATTCCGCCAAATCGGTTGAGGGAAAATGGCATATCGGCGTAGCCCAAGGAAATAGTTTGGATTCTTTGAGCAAAATCGGAGGAACCTGGTGCAAGTTCCGATAAAATGGAGTTTTCATTCCTGATCCTTGATCGCCACTTTCAGGCTTTTGAGTTTCTTGTGCAGGTTGCTTCGCTCCAGGCCAATGGCCTCGGCGGTTTTGGAGATATTGCCGTCGTTTTCTTCAAGTTTCTTGATAATGAACTGCCTTTCAAAATCCATCCGGGCATCCCGCAAGGAATCGCCGGCGGCGGACCATTGCGGCAAGTCGGCGCTTCTTTCCGTTTTAATGCTCAGTTCCGGAATATCCTCCGCGTCAATGATGTTGGAAGGGGTCAGAATAATTAACCTTTCAATGATATTTTTCAGTTCGCGGACATTTCCCGGCCATTGATGCACCATCAGTTTGTCCAGGGCATCTTCCGTCAGTGTTTTCTGCGGACCGCCCTCTTTCGCGGCAAAATCGCGTAAAAAGCGCTCTGTCAGAAAAGGGATGTCTTCTTTTCTTTCTCTCAAAGGGGGCACACGCAAGGGAATCACATGAAGACGGTAGTAAAGATCCTGACGGAAACGGCCCGCTTCCATCTCCTGTTCCAGGTCTTTGTTGGTTGCAGCCAAAACCCGCACGTCCATATCAATCACTTTGTTGCCGCCGACTCTTTCAAATTTTTTCTCCTGTAAAATCCGCAGGATTTTGGCCTGGGCTTTGAGGCTCATGTCCGCGACTTCATCCAGGAAGATGGTGCCTTCATGGGCCAGATCAAATTTGCCGCGCTTTTTTTCCGTCGCGCCGGTAAACGCGCCTTTCTCGTGCCCGAACAGTTCGCTTTCAATCAGTTCTTCGGGAATGGCAGCGCAGTTGACCTCCACAATCGGTTTATGCGACCGGCGGCTCAGGTGGTGAATGGAACGAGCCACCAGTTCCTTGCCTGTGCCATTTTCCCCCATAATTAAAATCCACGCGTTGGTCGGCGCGACAATGCTGATCATTTCTTTGAGTTCGCTGATTCCAGCGCTGGTCCCGGTCAGTTCGAACTGATGAGACACTTTCTGCTTTAAACGGATATTTTCTTCTTCCAGACGAACAACATTGAGCGCGTTGGCGACCAAAATCATCACCTTGTCCAGCGACAAAGGTTTTTCAATAAAGTCAAAAGCGCCCAGTTTGGTAGCCTTCACTGCCGTTTCGATGGTGCCGTGGCCCGACATCATGATGATCAGAATGTTGGGATGGGCTGCATGAATGACTTTTAACGTCTCCAGGCCGTCCATACCGGGCAGCCAGATATCCAGCAAAACCAGCTGTGGCAGTTCTTCCCCCACAACCTTGATGGCCTCTTCGCCGCTTCCCGCCAGAAGAACCTGATACCCTTCATCTTCCAGAATGGCTTTCAGTGAGTGACAGATGCTGACTTCATCATCGACAACAAGAATGGTTTCATTCATAAGACTCTCTCAACTTCGCTTTTTCTATAGATTAAACCTCGGCAACGGGCAACTGAAAAGATACAATGGTTCCCGAAGGAGCATTGTCGCTGATGATGACCTTGCCTTTATGGTCGGAAATAATCGAGCTGACAATCGCCAGGCCAAGCCCCGTTCCCGCTTTTTTAGTGGAAAAATACGGCTCAAACACTTTTTGCTTGTAGCTGGCCGGAACGCCTGCGCCGTCGTCGGCAACGGCGACGGTAACTTTTTTGTTGGCCTCGGAATAACGCACAATCACGCCAATATGCCCCGCCTGCTTGTTCAAGGAAGCCACGGCGTTATCCAGCAGATTGATCATCACGCGATTGATCTGTTCGGCATCCATATTCATTCTGGGCAATCCTTCCGCCGGACTGTATTCAAACAGAATGTCTTTGTGCGCGTCGGAAAAAAGCGTTACGGCCTCGGCCACGACGGCGTTGAGGTCATTGGGAGACAAAGTCGTCACCGGCATGCGCGCATAACGGGAAAACTCGTTGACCAGATTTTTCAGCACCTCCACCTGAGCGATAATCGTCTGAGTGCATTCCCGAAAAACCGATCCTTCCTCTCCAAGTTTGTCGCCGTATTTACGCTGAAGTCTCTGCGCGGACAGCTGCACCGGCGTGAGCGGGTTTTTGATCTCATGCGCCATGCGCCTTGCCACTTCGCGCCAGGCCGCGGCCCGTTCCGCCTTCTGCAACTCCGTCAAATCTTCAAACACAACCACAATGCCGCTGTCGTGGCCTTCATCATCCTTGATCATCGTTGCGGTCAGCAAAAGCGTCATCGCTTTGTCCCGAAGGGTCAGTTCCAGTTGTTTCCGCAACATCCTTTCATTGCTTTGCCTCATTTCCGCCATGAGAGAATCCACCAGGACCAGATGCTCGTCCAGCAAAAGCTCCCGGTAGTTGCGGAAAAGGAAGGGAAGGGCATCAATGTCCAGCATGGTTTCCGCGGCCCGATTGATGGTGGTGATGATGCCGTTGCCATCCACGGAGATAATTCCGGCGGATACATTGCGCAGGACGGCAGCGATATATTTTTGTCGCTCCTCCAGAGAAATATTGGCCTCAATCAGACCCGCCTTGCTTTTCTGCAAGTCGTCCGTCATGGAATTGAAAGACTTGACTAAAAGCCCAACTTCATCATCCGCGTCGATATGGATGCGGCTGTCCAGATCCCCCTGGGTAATTCGGTTGGTCGCCGTCACAAGATCCTGAATGGGATCAGTGATGCTTTTCGCCAAAGACAGCCCAAACCAGGTCGCCAGAAAAATGATGATCAGCGTGACCACCGACAACGTGACAACATAATTGAATTTTATGGGATTTTTCAGAAGTTTGACCTGTCCGTAATGTTCGGAGGCATCCGCGATGCTGCGCAGTTTATCGGCAAACCCCCGCGGAACCATGTAGATGACGGATACCCGGCCGATGACTTCCGTCGCCACGGCGGCTGAAAAAACCGGCGCCACGCCGACAATCAATTCTCCCTCCGGAGTAGCCGCCACTGTGGAGATTTCCTTTCCCGAATAGATGTCTTCCCTCATTTTGGGAGACAGTTCCACCGGCGGAAAAGAGCTTTTCTCCGGATCGGTAAAATCAATACTTTCGCCTCGAAAATCGAAATAGGCCTCCACACGGTCCACCTTGTAACTTTTTTGCCTCTGTGCCAGCAGAGTATTTAAGTAATTGATTTTATCCGTGTCATACAGACTGTTGCGCGTAATGTCGGCGCTGATTTGACGCGCATGGAACTTGGCCATCTCTCCGGCTTGCGCGTAATAAATCTGGGCAACTTCCAGCGAACGGTTAAGAGCTTCGCCGATTTTGATACTAAACCAGAACTCAATCGAGTAGGACAGAAAATTGATGGCAAACAGAAAAAGCAAAATGTTCGGAACCAGCGACAAGCCGACAAACGCGGCAACCAGTTTTGTGCGCAGTTTGGAGCCGAGAATTCCCTTGCGACGCTCGGCAAACAGTTTGAAAATATTGCGGACGATCAGGAAAAGCAATAGTAAAATCAGGATAATATTGATGCTCGTCAGGCCGTAAACCAGGATATTGGAGGAAAGCGGCAGTTCTTTCCGGGCGGAAAGCTGACTGGCCAAAATGGTGAACACCACCGCCAGACAACCGACCACCAGCATCAAAATGCGCTCGCGCTTTCGCTTTCTCAACTCGCGCTCATCAATACGGGCTTTTTCTGGATTTTCCGTCATTTTTTTAAATTGAAAGAATTTCTCTTTTTCGAAGAATACGGCCTTAGGGCCTCAATAGGAAAACCTGATCTTGTACAACGGCGTTTCAAAATCCCATAAAGAAACAAAAAACAGGACATATTCCATCTTGAACGGCAGCCGGACCTTATCCATTTTCACCCTGACGTTGGCGTAATATTCATACCCCTTGGACAAGCTGACCAGAGACGCAACCGGAATACCGTTTAAATCCGCCATGGCTTTTTGCGCGCTTAAAAAATCCGGAAAAACAGACTGCTGATCGTCGCCGCTGGTGGTAATGGAAAATGTTTTTTTCAGGTTGTCATATTTAATCGTGCGGAAAATCTCTTTGCCCAGGATTTTGCTGTCCCACAAAAATGGTCTTTTCTGATAAACATCCATTTGAATCGTAAAAACGGCGGGAACACCGGCCATAATGGCTTTTTCCATTTCCGGCGTAAAGCAATTCACCAGTCTGGCGTATAACAGCACTTTTTCCGTATTGCCGGTGATTAAAAGATCAACCATCCGGGGATCGTCATTCGCTCGCGCCACCTTTGAAACAGCAAGGAAAACAATCAATAAAACGGTTAAACCTATCCCTGTCGTCAGACAGAAACGGCCTGCATTCTTCGTTACATCCACCATCGCCATTTTCCAGAAACATCCTTTGTATTTTGCCGCAAGAAATCTTTCCGGCGCATACTAGGAAACCGGCGGATAAAAATCAAGATGAATTTCAATGGAGTAAGAATGTAAAGAATTTGAGAGATTCCGTTAGATTTGCGCCGTATCCAGAATGGTAAAGGGCGGAATTCGGCAGGACCGGTTCTCGGGTGTCCTCTGCCTGTCGTAATCGGTAAGAATATGCCAACTGCTTTCCTGGCGCATCAGCTCTCTCAACAACAGGTTATTCAGCCGGTGCCCCGATTTATAAGCAACAAAGTGGCCGATAATCGGCATGCCCAGTAAAAATAGATCGCCGATGGCATCCAGAATTTTATGCTTGACAAATTCATCCGGCATCCGCAGACCGTTTTTATTGATCACTCTTTCCTCGTCCAGTACAATCGCATTGTCCAGTGACCCGCCCAGGCCCAGCCCTCTGGCCTGAAGATACTCCACTTCCTTCAAAAAACCGAAAGTTCTCGCAAAACAAATGGCGTCTTCATAATTTTTGTCACTGAAGACAAAACTGTAGGACTGCCTGCCGATGACCCGGTTGGCGAATTCAATTTCATACGAAATCTTGAACTCCGGCGAGGGAAGAAACATGGCGCTTGACTCCCCTTCCTTCACGGATACGGGTTTCGTAATGATCAGCATCTTTTTGGACTTTCCCTGCGAACAGGTACCCACCGTTTTGAGCATGTTGACAAATGGCAGTGCACTTCCATCCATGATGGGAACTTCAAAAGAATCCAGCTCGACTACGGCATTGTCGAGTCCCATGCCACAAAATGCCGACAAGATATGCTCCACCGTGGAAACCGTAGCCTCTCCGTTGCCGATGGTGGTTGCCAGAGAAGTGTCGCAAACCATTTTAAAATCGGCCGGAATGGGCCTGGCTTCCGGCAAATCCCTGCGCACGAAAAGAATTCCGGTATCCACAGGGGCCGGCTTAATGGTCATATTCACCTTGCGCCCGGTGTGCAAACCGATGCTGGAGCAAAGGATTTCTTTTTTCAGGGTTCGCTGCAAATTCATTGTCAACCTCAAATTTAGCGCTTACTACATTAAGCAATATACATACCAAAAAAACGGCCCTTGTTACCCATGCTTTAAGGCAATGTCCTGATTCACTTTTTAAAGACAATCCCTGATCGCACCCGGCGTTTTCCAAGAAAAGGTGTGTTTAAAACAACACATAAGACAGGGCCTCGACGTTCATGCTGAAAAATGGTTTGTTAAAACAGATCTTTTTGAACATTTACGGCTTTTCGCCCAAAATGTTCATAAGCTTTGGCGCAGGCCATGCGGCCTCGCGCCGTTCTTTGCAGATAGCCTTCCTGAATCAGATAAGGTTCATAGACATCCTCAATCGTCACTCTCTCCTCACCGATGGCGGCAGCCAAACTTTCCACGCCCACCGGACCGCCGTTGAACTTTTCAATCAAAGCCAAAAGAAGTTTTCGGTCCATTTGATCAAAGCCTTTCTGGTCCACTTCAAAAGCCTCCAGAGCATCGCGGGCGATTTTCCCGTCGATGGTCCCGTCACTTCGGACTTCTGCATAATCCCGGACACGCTTGAGCAAACGGTTGGCAATCCGCGGCGTTCCACGCGCCCGTCCGGCCAGTTCCTCCGCGCCGTCAGCAGTCAGTTTCACGCCCAGAATGGACGCAGACCGGGAAATAATGACAGCCAGTTCCTGCGGCGAATAGAATTCCAGACGGAAGTGCATACCGAAGCGGTCGCGAAGCGGAGAGGTCAAAGACCCGGCCCGCGTCGTTGCGCCCACCAGGGTAAATTTGGGAATGTCAAGTTTCATGGAACGTGCGGAAGGCCCCTGACCAATTAAAATATCAATGTGGAAATCTTCCATGGCCGGATAAAGGATTTCTTCCACCACATGAGACAAGCGGTGAATTTCATCAATAAACAACACCTCATGTTCGTGCATGTTTGTCAGAATCGCCGCTAGGTCGCCCGGCCGTTCAATCACCGGACCGGAAGTCACCTTAATATCCACGTCCAGCTCTCTGGCGATAATATAGGCCAGGGTGGTTTTCCCCAGGCCCGGCGGACCATATAAAAGAACATGGTCAAGCGGCTCACGCCTCTTTCTGGCCGCTTCAATAAAGATCGACAAATTGCTTTTGACCTTGTCCTGTCCGATATAATCCAGCAATTTGGGAGGGCGCAAACAATTTTCCAAACCGCCTTCATCATTTGCGCAAACCGGACTGATTAAAGGATTTTTCAGATGTGCTTCCATGATTTTCCCCGAATTGGACTGACGATCAGCCGGAAAGTATCTTTAGCGCCTTCTTTAACAGGGTTTCCATGTCCGGTTCTCCTTCCATGCCGCTTGCGGCCTTGTCCAAAGCGTCTTTGGCTGTGCCGGCTTTATACCCCAGGTTGACCAGCGCAGACAGAACATCCTCTCGAATCATCTCGTTTTGCTTCTGACGATGATCCATGGCGGGCAACTGGTCAGCCGCCATTTTCTTTGCCGCTTTGTCTTTCAGCTCCAGAATCAGGCGCTCCGCCATCTTTTTCCCGATGCCGGGAATGGCGACCAGCTTCTGGAGATGGCCTCCGGAGATAGCTTCCAGAAGTTCAGCAGCCGAAATTCCCGAAAGGATATTCATGGCCGCTTTCGGCCCGATACCGCTTACGGAGAGCATCAGTTGAAAAAGCTCTCTCTCCTGAAGCGTGTAAAAACCAAACAGGTGAATTGCATCCTCTTTGACCGAGGTGTGAATGTGCAGTGTAACGCTTTCTCCAGCATCGGGAAGTTCGTAAAACGTGGTCAGCGGGATAAAAACACGATAGCCGACCCCTTGCGTATCCAGAACAATGTGAGAAATTCCCTTGTGGGCGATTTTACCCGAAAGCAAAGCAATCATGTCAAATCGGCCGCTCCTTTGAAAAATTCGCCTGACAAATGGCGGCAGCCAGAGCATCGGCTGCATCCGCGGGTGGTAGAGTATCCAGTTTCAAAATGGCTTTCACCATCATCTGAACCTGTCGTTTTTCTGCCCGCCCGTAACCGACCACTGCTTTTTTCACCTCAAGCGGTGAGTATTCAAATACAGGAATGCCCCTGTTCGCACAGGTAAAAATGACCACGCCGCGCACCTGGGCCTGCCGGATCAGACTGCGAACATTTTTGCCATAGAAAACATTTTCCAGTCCAATCGCCTGCGGGCCTGTTTCATCGATAACTTCGCCAAGCCTTTGGGAAATATGCATTAAAACATCAGACAGCAGATGATCTTTTGGAGGCTTGATTTCACCATGGAGAACATGACGAAGATAATTACCGCTTTTATCAATAACTCCATAGCCCGTCACACGGCTTCCCGGATCAATGCCTAAAATTCGCAAAATATCAGCTTTCGGTTGAGACGATCCTGTTTTTTCAACTTAACTTTTCCATGACATCTTCATCAATGTCAAAATTGGAATAAACATTCTGCACGTCATCATTGTCTTCCAGCTTTTCCATGAGCTTCAGCATGGATTCGGCCTTGTTTGCTTCCAGTTTGACCGTGTTGGAGGGAATCAGCGTAATGGAGGCAGACAAGTGCTTGATACCTTTGTCGTCCATGGCTTTCTTAACGGTTTCAAAAGCCGGCGGTTCCGTGACCACTTCATATTCACTGCCTTCCGTTTTCACATCTTCCGCCCCGGCCTCCAGCGCCAGTTCCAGCAGATCATCTTCAGCAATCTGCTTTTTATCGACAACAATGCTCCCTTTTTTTGCAAACATCCAGGCAACACAACCGTTTTCACCCAAATTGCCGCCATGCTTGGAAAAGATATGACGGATCTCCGCAACGGTCCGGTTTTTGTTGTCTGTCATGATATCGACAATCACCGCCGCACCGCCCGGCCCGTAACCTTCATAGGTCAGTTCTTCATAATTGGCGGCACCGTCACCGCCACCCGTCCCTTTCTTAATGGCCCGGTCAATGTTGTCTTTGGGCATGTTTTCTTCTTTGGCCGCCAGCACCGCCTGCCGGAGACGTGAATTGCCCTCGATGTCTCCTCCACCCAGACGCGCCGCCAGTGTAATTTCCTTAATAATTTTCGTAAATATTTTACCGCGTTTGGCGTCGTTCGCCCCTTTTTTTCTTTTGATGGTGCTCCACTTATTATGGCCCGACATAGAGTTTTCTCCTGAAATAAAAAATCCCGCATATTTTGGCCGCCTTCTAGCACAAGGCGATACACTTGTAAAGTTCATTACCGGTTTATCCGGCGTTTTTCTACAGTTGCCGCAACAGACATTGATGACCGTTTTCAAAATCTTCCGTTGAGAGATTTTTAGAAATATGCGATAGAAGCTTCAAAATGCGAGGTACGCCGTGCAGGATTTCAATTTATCGGATTTTCTTAAAATATCCGCCGTCTTGAACTACCAGTTAAGCGCCAGACAAAGAAACTGGCACAGCGTCGCTTCCATTGTGCTGGACGGTAAGCCCTTTTCCAATCACGATTGCGAGGCGCTGCTCCATACCTTCGATTACCTTGAATACCTCTACGGAAATTCCACAAGAAACCTTGGTCCCTTTTCCGTTCTGCATCCGCTCAGGGCCACCGCGCTTTTGTCTCACGCTTCGAAAAAAGCCGATCTTCTGGATTTGATGACCTGTCTTCTTCACGACAGTTTCGAGGACTTTCAGCCGGTCATTTTCAAGAATTCCAAATCGTTGAAACCAAATGAGTCTTTCCAATCCTTCCTGTCCCGGATCCCGCGAGACCATCACCCCCCCCTGATCGAGCATGTGCGCTGGCTGACCAAAGAACCGGAAGAACCCTATTATCATTACATCGGCCGATTTCTTGATCAGGCCGGAAAATCACCGGAAGTGATCTCCGTGAAACTTGCCGACCGCCTCGACAATACCTTCGACATGCGCATTGACCTTCAGGATCCCCTTCAGGGAATTGATTTTTTCAAGGTCGTTTACCAGGTCCTGTTCACGGATGACTATAAAGGGTATAAACCGGAAAAATCTCATCAGCCAACTGTAATTTTAAACGGTGCGGAACGTCTTTACCAGCTTTTCAAAAATATTGTCCTTTTGTCTCTCATCCGTCAAAAGAAAACCGCTCTGGGCGATTCCGTCAGCCGGAAGCTTTTTCAGGCGCTCGCTGAAGCCAGCATGCAGGAAGCGCAACGCATTGCCTTGCACATCTTTGGATACCACGCCAAATCCGTGGCCAAATTCAAAAAATGTTTGCTGGAATTAATGAATTATGCGCGAGAGGGAGGATTCCATTGTGTAAGACATCCGAATTCAGGGTATCGTCTCGATGGAATTCTCATATCCATCTTCGATCAGACCGACAGGAATGCCAGAAAAAAACAGCTATCCCTTCTTTACGAGGACAAGTCCCTCATGATCGAAGTCGCCATCGCTTTCGTGTCGGTCTTTTTGAATTTCCTAAATGATTCCGGGTATTACCTTCACGGCATCGGCACCAAGGGCATCCATCCGGAAGCGCCTTGACCTGAAAAAAGATGAACCGGCAGCCAGGCCGTTCCTACCTTGATGAACGGCTGGGAATAATCATCACCTGCGGATTGGGAATGTGTTTGATCAGTTCCGTTTCCAGCCTGCCCAGCAATTCGTAGACGGCCGACATCTTCATTTCCGGGTGAAACTCCATAAACAGTTCGATAAACGTCTGGCTTCCGGAACGTCGGGTCCGAAACCCGTGAATTTGCTCATAGGCGTCATAATTGGCAATCAGTTCCCGCAGGATGATCAGCAGGTGATACTCATCCAGGCTGCGATCCAGCAGATCAGAAAAAGATCCGGAAAAAACCTCGTAAATGGATTTAATAATGCTGAGCATGAGTAGAGAGGTTGCACCGACATCCAGATAGCGCGTCCAGTCATCCCCATGAAAAATCAGAGAAATGCCGACAGCCAGAATAATCAGCAAATCTTCCAGCGCACCCATTCTGGCCATTTTCCATATAGAGCTAAAAATGGGGGAATGTTCCGTTTTGCTCAAACGGTAATTGCGGATCCAGAGCCACAAAGAGGCGAAAAAAGAGACAAAGGTCAGCAGCATGGCCATTCCACCGCCATGCTGCGGGGCAGGATGCAACACTTTCATGACCGTTTCATAACCGACAAACAAAGCGGCAAACAGCATGGTCATCCCGACAACAATGCTGGAAATGGTTTCCATTCTGCCCAACCCGTAGGTGTTGAGCAAATCCGCCCTCTTGGTCATCCTCTTCACGGTATAAAGCGAAAGGCCCGAAGCGAGGGCGCCAGTAAAAGCAATGACAAAATTCGCAACAAACACAATGGAATTGGATGTGGCGATCCCGACGGCGGAAACCCCCAGCGTGTAAATCTCCATTCCCATCATCAAGGCCAGCAAGCGGATTTTGGTCTCGTTGGAAACCGCCGCCGAAAATTCACTCATCTTTTCCTTTGCTCCTTTTAAAGCGAACCCATCGCGATCAGCTCTTTGATGTTGACATGCCGGGATTCATCCACGGAAAGTCCCTTGCGAATTAAATCCAACACTTGAGGCTTTTCTTCCGGAAATTTATAGCCTTCGTAGCTCTGGGAAAACAGAAGACCGCCCTTTTCGTCCGCCCAGGCGTTCATATTGTGGTCAAAGCATACCCTTGAGGTAACGTGCAGATTTTCAATCATCACCTGAAGTTCTTCCAGCCGTTCATGCGGTGAAGAAATATGCAGTCGTCCCTGTTCGTAATCCGCAAAGATTTGCGTGCCCCGCCTGGGAACGAGAGGACGGGAACGAATATAGTGCGGATTGATCTCGTTTAGCACACGCGCCGTGTTTTCCGCATGCTGCCGCCAGCGTTCGCGCCCGCCCAGATCCGGCATCCAGTATTCAGAAAGCTGAAAACCGGCCGCCATCGCTTTTTGTCCGCCCGCAATCTGCTCGGCGCTGGTCACACCCTTTCGAATAATTTGGAGAATCTCATCGTCTCCCGTTTCCAGGCCGACATGAATCCGGTCCAGCCCCGCCTCGCGGATCTGAACCAACTGCTCCGGCTTTCTTTGCGCAAGGGTCTTGGAGCGGGTGTAGGAGGTCACTCTGGTCAGGCTGTCCAGTTCTTTTCGCAAATACCGGAGAACTTCCGCCAATTCATCCGGCCGCATAATCATGCTGTCGGCATCCTGTAAAAAAGCGGTTTTACCGCCGGAATAAAGCCAGGAAAAAACCAAGGAAAAACAATAATTTTCACGAAGATAGGAATTAGCGGAAAACAGCGCGCGCAGCACATCCCGATGGATTCGTCCTTCGTGCCCGATTTTTCGGGAAATTTCGCGAATTTCTTCCACCATGGACTTCACCGTGTCAATATCGGATTGAATGTCCGCAACGTTTCGATAAACAAAAGCATGCCCCTTGTACATTTCGCAAAACGAGCATTTATTCCAGGGACAATTCTCCGTAATTCTCAATAAAAGCGATGAACTGCCCCCTTCACTGGGCGGGCGGTAGACCCCGACGGCAAATGACAGACAACTGATTTTCTCCACATTTTCCGCGTAAGATATGGTTTTTGCGCCAGACGCCATCCTCAAACTCCCCCTGCCGAAATGGCGGGCAATACTATAAATGCTTTTTAAACATTTGACAACAACACTGTGCGTCATTTCATAAATTAATTGACAGTAAACCACAGGTATAGTAATGACGCGCATCCTTTAAAAGGAGATCGCTTCCTGCCGAAATGGAAATGCAGAAACGGTCAACAAATACATTTTAGCCTTCAAAGAAGGCAAGGAGGAAAGTAAAGTATGGCAAACGAGAATTTAGAAAGTAAAAGGTGGTTGATCGCCGGGGCGGCCGTCGTCATGCAGCTTTGCCTGGGCACGGTGTATGCGTGGTCCGTATTCAAAAAGCCGCTGATGGGCATGCACCATTGGGGCGAAACAGAGACCCAATTAACATTCATGATTCTGATGGGCGTCCTGGGATGCGCCGCTGCTTTCGGCGGTACGCTGGTGGATAAAAAAGGTCCCAAATTTGTCGCCACAATCGGTGGTATTCTTTTCGGAATTGGCACCCTGATCGCCGGTTATGCCGACCAGATTGGGAATATTTATTTGCTTTATCTCGGCTTTGGCGTCATCGCGGCATTGGGAAACGGTTTTGGTTATGTCACTCCCATTGCAACCCTGATTCGCTGGTTCCCGGATAAGCGTGGTCTGGTAACAGGCTTGGCGGTTATGGGTTTTGGTCTTGGCGCTTTCTTTATGGGCCAGATCGCTCCTCCGATGATTGCCGGTTTTAAAACCGTCGATGCCGCCGGAACCGTAACCTCATCCGGCGTGGCCAATACTTTCTACATCTGGGGCATTATTTTCCTTGTCCTCGTAACGGGCGCCGCCCAGTTGTTTAAAAATCCCCCTGCCGGTTGGCTGCCCGCCGGTTTCAAACCGGCTGCCTCTTCCGTTTCCGCGGCGGATTCGCTGAATTTCGGCCAGGCTGTCAAAACTCCCCAGTGGTGGATGCTTTGGGCCATGCTGTTCCTTAATGTGTCCGCAGGTCTGGGTCTTATTTCCCAGCTGTCTCCCCTTGCTCAGGATTTATACAAACCTATGGTTGATCCTTCTCTCGCCGGCGATGCCGTTGTGAAAAAACTGGCTTGGGCAGGTGGTCTGGCTGTCGCCATCACCGCCATCTTCAACGGTTTGGGACGTCTCTTCTGGGCAAAAATTTCCGATAACATCGGGCGCAAGGCTGTCTTCGCCACGATGTTCTTAACGCAAGCCATCCTCTATGTCCTGATTGGCATGGGGATTGTAAGCAATTTCTGGTTGTTCGTCATCATCGGTTGCTATCTGCTGGCCTGCTACGGCGGCGGATTTGCCACCATGCCGGCTTTTGCAGCGGATAATTTCGGCCCCGGCTACATCGGCAAGGTATACGGATTCATGCTCACCGCCTGGGCGTGCGCGGGTATTGCCGGACCGCTGGTTTTCGCCAAGTTTAAGAGCGAGGCACTCTTCATCGCTGCCGCTCTTCTGGCAGTCGGCCTGGTCATCTCGATTGTCTTCACAGGCACAAAAGGCAAGAAAGCGTAATCCCTCTCATCCATAGCGTCATCCCCCTTCGCTTACAAAAGCGAAGGGGGATGACGCTGAAATCCCCGTCGTTTCACCTGCATCTTATTCCAACCAACCCCTCTTCTTCTGAAGAGGGATCACGGGTCACTATCCTCTCGAAGATTGTATTGACATCTGTGTCGGCTTTTCTTATATTGCGCCGCGAATCAAATCATTTTGATCGCCGACTTGAGATGGTTTTGTCATACACGGGTCATAAAAGAAGGGAGTGTTTCAAGTGGCGTTTTGTCCCGAAAATATTGCCGCCTGTCCGGATTGTGATCTGCTTCAGCGCATTCCTGCGCTTCCCGACGGAGAAATGGCGTATTGTCCAAGGTGCGGACGCACTCTTGCTGAATCAAAAATCGATTCTCTACGTCGAACCCTTGCGTTCACCATCGCGGCGGCCATTGTGCTGATCATCGCCAACTCCACGCCTCTTTTAGGTCTCTCGGCTGTCGGGCGCCGGGCCGATACCACTATTCTGGGCGGCGTGCTGCTCATGTGGCAGCACGGACAGGAAATTACCGCCTTGCTGGTGGCCTTTTGCACAGTAATCGCACCTTCTGTCTATATCGTCGTCATGCTGACCGTTTTGATGGCCATCAACAGAACTCCTGTTCCTTCCTGGATCAGACCGCTGCTTGGGTTATCGGAATTCAGCAAGTCCTGGTCCATGGTGGAAGTCATGATGCTTGGAATTCTGGTGGCCCTGGTAAAAATTGCCGATCTCGCGACCGTACTTCCGGGGATCGGCATGTTCGCCGTCTTTGCGCTGATTCTCCTTCTGGCGTCCATCTCGGTCAGCTTCGACCCCCGGGAAGTCTGGATACGGATTCCGTGGGCAGACGCAAATGCAAAGCCTGCTTTGCCTGGGTTTGCTTTCGAAAACCCAACGACTGTCGGCGATGACTTCGCCAAAGCCGCCACGGGAGGCCAACTGGGACTGGTCGCCTGTCGAACCTGCTCTTTGCTGATCGCGCCTCCAGATGTTCAGAAACCGGGCAGATGCCCGCGCTGCGGCGCAAAGCTTGCCCTTCGCCACGCGAAGATGTTTCAGCGCTCTTGGGCGCTTCTTCTGGCGGCGGCCATCTGTTACATTCCGGCAAACCTGCTTCCGGTCATGAACACCACAACGCCCGGATACGAGGAAAAAGATACCATTATAAGCGGCGTGATTCTGCTTTATGAAACCGGATCCTGGCCGCTTGCCCTGATCGTGCTGATTGCCAGTGTCATGATTCCGCTTGCAAAAATTATCGCTCTCGCCTATCTGCTTCTGACCATCCAGTTTCGTAGAAACCGGGGACGACAGGAACGAATCCGACTGTACCGTCTGGTTGAGGTTGTCGGACGATGGTCCATGCTGGACGTTTTTGTTGTGACTTTTGTCGTTGCTCTGGTTCAGCTTCAGCCGCTGATGTCGGTAGAACCAGGCGCGGGTGTGCTGTTTTTTGCCGCAGTTGTCGTACTGACCATGTTGGCCGCGGAAAATTTTGATCCCCGTTCCCTGTGGGATCCCGACACGGCCAAGGAGAATAACTCATGAATGAAAACGAAGATTTCCCAAACCTGCCCTCCTCTGAAACCCGCTCCAAAAGAAAAATGCGGATTTCCGCGGTGTGGATTATTCCCTTGGTCGCCCTGATCGTTGCCCTGGGCATCGCCGTCCAAAAAATCCTGCACGAAGGCCCCACCATTACCATCATTTTTAAGAAGGCCGAAGGCATCGAAGCCGGAAAAACGTTTGTGAAATACAAGGATGTCAACATCGGCCAGGTGGAATCCGTCAGGCTTTCCGATGACTTCACCAAAGTCGTCGTAACGGCAAAAATCGAGAAAAGCGCCGAGGGACTGATTGTGGACGACGCCCAATTCTGGATTGAATCGCCGCGTGTTACGCTGAGTGGAATTTCCGGTTTCGGCACGCTGCTATCCGGAAATCATATCGGCCTGGAAATCGGCAAGTCCTCAAAAGCACGAAGGATATTTACCGGGCTGGAATTGCCTCCCTCCATAACCATCGATCAACCAGGCCGGCAGTTCATTCTCCGCGCGGACACTCTCGGATCGATCGGTATCGGTTCTCCCATCTATTACCGGCAACTCAACGTCGGCCGGGTTATCGGCTACGACCTTGCCACAAGCGGCAGATCCATTGACATCCGGATTTTCATCAATGCCCCCTATGACAAACAGGTAACCACGCAGACGCACTTCTGGCATGCCAGCGGAATCGACGTCAACATGAACGCCAAAGGCCTGACCGTGCAAACCCAATCGGTCCTGTCGCTTCTGATCGGCGGCATTGCTTTTGAAGAAACGGTTTCTATTCTTTCAGAATCAAAACCGGCCGCGGAAGGTTTTGTTTTTAACCTTTTCAGCGACCGTACCAGCGCAACAAAAAAACATGAGGATATCGTTTCCAACGCGATTCTGTATTTCAACGAATCCTTGCGCGGCCTCTCCATAGGCGCGCCCGTAACGTACGCCGGTTTGCCGGTAGGCGAAGTCACCGGGGTAGGCCTCGAATACAATGCCAAAACCCAAAGCATCCGGCCGCGCGTGGACATCGCTCTTTATCCAGCTCATTTTATCGCCCACATCAAAAACATTGGGCAGAAAGAACCTCAGGCAAAAGACAAAGAATGGCGCGGCGCTTTCATGCAGCGCATGATTGACCGGGGACTGCGCGCTCAACTGCGCAGCGGCAGCCTCGTCACCGGACAGCTCTATGTCGCTCTGGACTATTTTCCAAACGCACCCAAAGCCGGAAAAATCGATTTCAACAGCCCGGTATATGAATTTCCCATCATGCCCAGCAGTATGCAGGATATGGAACACAAAATCAGCGGCATCATCGCTAAAATGGAAAAAATTCCCTTTGACACTCTTGGTCTTGACGCCCAAAAAACCATCGCATCTCTGAATAAAATGCTGCAGGATGCCGACACCATATTAAAGCATGTGGACGGAGAAATGCTTCCGGAAATCAAGACCACCGTTCAAGATTTACGAAAAGCCATCTCAACGGCGGAACGAACGCTTGCCAGCGCGGATAAAACCCTCGTCGGAAAAGACTCGCCGACACAGCAGGAATTGCGTCTGGCGCTTCAGGAAGTCGCCCGTGCGGCAAGGTCTCTCAATGCATTGATGGAGTATCTCGAACGCAATCCCAATGCCCTGATTCGTGGAAAAATACAGGAGGCGCCATAATGAAAAAATTCTTCACTTTCCTCATTCTATGCGCGGTCGCCGCTCTGACGGCGGGTTGTGCTTCTTCCAGAATCTCACAATTTTATACGTTAAGCCCGTCGGCCATTTCACCGGCAACCCAAAAGGCAGGATATGGACTTTCCGTGGGGCCGGTTTCCATTCCTGCCGTCGTGGACCGGCCACAGATCGTGCTGCAGAAGGGTCCAAATCAGGTGTATATTTCTGAATTTGATCGATGGGCTGCCCCTCTCACGCAGGAAATTGCCAGAATCATGGCAGAAAACCTGGCAGGGAAGCTCGGGGTTTCACAGGTTACCCTGTTTCCGCAAATGGCGGCGGAAGATTCATCCTATCGGGTCGTCATCGACATTCTGCGCTTTGACTCAACGTTAAACCACTCGGCCATTCTGGACGCCCGCTGGACGGTGACCTCTCCCGAAGGGAATAAAACACAAAACGGCCGGATAAAAATTACCGAAACGGTTCAGGGAGGTGGCATGGCGGATCTTGTCGCTGCGCACAGCCTGGCCCTGGAAAAGTTAAGCCAAACGATCGCACAAGGAATTCAAACGATAGAATCAGGCAGTCATTGAGTTTTCTTATGGACCCATCAGGGTTCAGCATGCTTTGTCGTAGGTGTAACCCAATGCGTATTTTATTGACAGGTAAAAACATTCCTAATATAATTATCCTATGCTAAATAAAATTCTCTTGAATTTGTCCATCATCCCCGGGGATGATCTTCAGCAAGCGTTGCGTATCCGGCGTTTTTTACTGGCAGCCTCCGCCTATTTCATTTGCGCGGTCCTTTGTTTTGTCGCCTACCTGAATGGTTTTGTGCAGTCGCATGCCTTTATCGTCGGAGTCTCTTTCGTCATCCTCATCAACATCGGCACGTATATCTTCCTGCGCAGCGGTCTCAATTTGAAAATGGCCGATCCCAGCCTGACGGTTTTTCAGATATGCTCGGCGATCATGATGGTTATGTATCTCATGCTCTATGCCAACGATTCACGCGGTGTATGGCTTTTAATTTACGTCATCATCCTTCTGTTCGGCATCTTCCGTTTCAACACCCGCCAGTTTATATACGTCAGTATCTTTACGCTCCTGACTTACGGAGGCGTCATCGCCTACCTTCATTTGTACCGGCCTGAAAACGTCAATTTTCACATGGAATATCTGCAATGGGTAGCTCTGGCCGGAATTCTCGCAGTTTTTTCCGTCATTGGCGGTCATATCTCCAATCTTCGTGCCAATTTAAGCAAGAGCCGCTCCACGATCAAACAAATGACGGACAACATGCATGACGTTATTTTCGTTCTGGACACTCATCTGCATTATGTCTATGTCAGTCCCTCGGTAAAAGCGATGAGAGGTTATGAACCGGAAGAAGTCATGCGGCAAAGGCCTTTAGACATGCTGGCGTCAGCTTCCCTGGATCAGGCCCAAAAAGAGCTGACGGAAATGGCCGAAATGGCCGGAACAGACTTTCAGGCAGACATCTCCCGGACCCTGCAACTGGAAATTACGCGAAAAAACGGAACGGCCATATGGACAGAGACGAAGTTTACCTTCATCCGGGATAAAAAAAACGGTCACCCCTCCCAAATTCTCGGCGTCATGCGCGACATCTCCGAGCGTAAAGAAGCGGAAGAAAAGATCCGTCAGGGCGAAGAAAAGTATCGCAACATTCTGGAAAGCATCCAGGAAGGATACTTTGAAGTGGATCTCGATGGCAATTATACCTTTGTCAACGAATCGATGTGCGTTTTAACCGGATACTCCAGGGAAGAGCTGACCAGGATGAATTATAAAGCTCTGACCAATGAAGAGACCGCAAAAGAAGTTTTTCTCACCTTCAACAATGTTTATCTAACGGGAGACCCCTCCAAAGCAATCGACTGGCCCATTATCAAAAAGGACGGAGTTGAAGGAATCATCGAAACCTCCATCACGCTGCGCAAAGACAAGACAGGCATACCGATCGGCTTCAAGGGTATGATCCGCGACATTACCGAACGAAAAAAGATTGAAAAACAGTTGAACTACATCGCCACGCATGACGCTCTGACCGGACTGCCCAACCGTTTCATGTTCAACCAGATGCTGAACCAAGCGATCCGGTCGGCGCAACGCCACAAGCGCCAGCTGGCTGTGTTGTTCATCGACCTCGATCGTTTCAAGGCCATCAACGACACGCTGGGCCACGAGGCGGGAGACACTCTCCTGAAGGAAATCGCCGAACGGTTCCGAAGCACACTACGTTCGGTGGATGTCGTCAGCCGCCTGGGAGGTGATGAATTCGTCGTTCTGATTGAGGAAGTGGAGGAAACGCGTCAGGTCGCCGTCGTCGCCCAGAAAATCCTTGCCGGCGCCATCAAACCGGTCGTTTTGATGGGGGAAGAATGCCGCGTCACCGCCAGCATTGGGATCAGTCTGTATCCCAAGGATGCTCATGATGAACAAACGCTGATGAAAAATGCGGATATCGCCATGTATTATGCCAAGGAAGAAGGCAAAAACAACTTCCAGTTTTATTCAAAAGACATTCAGGGGCAATCCACAGAAAGGATGAGTCTTGAATCCAATTTGCGCCTGGCACTGGAACGCAACGAATTTTCTCTGCAATATCAAGCCAAAACCGATTTCAAAACCGGACAAATTACCGGCGTGGAAGCCTTGCTGCGCTGGAACAATCCAACCCTGGGTTCTGTCACCCCCACGCAATTTATTCCTGTGGCCGATCAAACAGGACTCATCGTGCCCATCGGCAGGTGGGTTTTGAAAACGGCATGCACACAAAATGCAGCCTGGCAGCGTCAGGGCCTGCCCCCCATTTGCATGTCGGTCAATTTATCGCTTCGCCAGCTGATGGATGATAAACTCATTGAGGATATTGAAAAAGCTCTTGAAGATTCCGGAATGGCGCCGGATCTTCTGGAACTGGAAATCACCGAAGGCATGCTGATGCATAATCCAGAGCGTCTGATTGCCGTATTGGACCGGATCAAGGAACTGGGGGTAAGGCTGGCCATTGATGATTTCGGCACAGGCTACTCGTCACTCGCTCATCTGAAAAACTTCCCGATTGACACCATTAAAGTGGACCGATCCTTTATTCGCAACCTCCCCCAGCATTCCGAAGACAAAAACATTACCGAAGCCATCATCAACATGGGCCGGGCGCTATGCCTGACCGTCGTTGCCGAGGGCGTGGAAACCAAAGCCCAGCAGGATTTTTTACGCGATCATGTCTGCGACGAAATGCAGGGCTTTTACTTCAGCCAGCCGGTTTCCCCCGAGAAGTTCGGCACCCTGTTGGGCAGACACAATTCCCCTGCGCCATAAGAAATTAAAAAAGGAGACTCTTCATGGAAAAAGAAACCGCATCCCCGTTTCATTCTCAGGCAATCCCCTTCCCGTCCGGTCAAACGGCTGATTACTGGATTGACGCCTTTCAGCGGACCATTCTGTTCTGGGACGTGATTCGCCAGCGGAGCAATCAGTATTTTGAACATAAAGCAAAGGTTGTGCCTAACGTTCTGCACTTTGAAGCCGAACTGATTCAAAGCGGGCAGGACCTTGAACGACCGGCAAATTATGGAATTGTAAGAATCACCCCCCCAAAGGGCGTCACGGTAAACGAAAAAAAGCGTCCTTTTGTGATTGTCGATCCACGAGCCGGGCACGGCCCGGGAATTGGCGGATTCAAGCCCGACAGCGAAATCGGCATGGCCCTGCGCGAGGGACATCCCTGCTATTTCATCGGCTTTACCCCCCATCCGATGCCGGAACAGACCATCGAAGACATTATGCGCGCCGAGGCGGCTTTTCTGGAAAAAGTACT
>Ga0209096_1000341_pt1 | contig 67011 bp, 49 predicted proteins | sample AD_UKC034_MetaG_FD_184407 | JGI IMG/M metagenome (GOLD analysis project Ga0209096, IMG submission 184407) | Active sludge microbial communities of municipal wastewater-treating anaerobic digesters from USA - AD_UKC034_MetaG (SPAdes) (version 2) | ecosystem: Engineered > Bioreactor > Anaerobic >...
CTTTACAAACAGAAGCAAGGCAGTAGACTTCAACCGTATATGCCCGTGTATAAAGGGTTGAAGTCTACTGCTCAAACACGATATGACCTGAGATACCACTTTGTCTTTATCCCCAAGTACCGCAAGCGGGTACTGGAAGGTAAGATTAAAGAACGTATCGAAGGCATGATTAAGTTTGCATGCCAAATACACGAATGGGAAATCTTTGAGCTTGCGGTACAACCTGACCATGTACATCTGTATGTAGGGACTCCCCCAAAATGGAGCCCCAGCCAAGTAATGAACATCATAAAAGGGGGTACCTCAAGAAAGATACGTGAGTTATTCCCCGACCTGGATGAGATATATTGGGGCTCCACTTTTTGGGCTGATGGATATCTCGTAAAGTCTGTAGGGGATATACAAGACAAAGTGGTATCTGATTACATCAAAAGACAGTCTTAATACACACATTATCAAATAGCCGAGGCCTTTTAGGCCTCGGTGATATACTCAAATTGACACACTCACAAGCCCCGGCGATATAACTCTGCCCACAGATCTGGGGCAATGGGATGCACAAGGCCCGGCTGATCTGAACGAATACTCATATACATCAAGTCCCATGGTAAAGGTGGGGAGATTTGTATACATGAATCGAAATAGAGCAACCGGACAGTTTCTTCGCTATGATCTTGACTTGAGGGAGTGGAAAGAGATGGCGTTTGTTCCTCATGGTATGTATGAGGTAGCGGATTTGACGACAGACGGCACAAACACCATTTTCGCTGTTGCAACAAGATATACAGGAAGCTACCCCACGCTCACCTTTAAGCATTTCTTAAAATATGACATTCCCTCAAACACATGGTCATACCTGGCTGATCCCCCCGATTTCTTACGCACATCTGCAACCATCGAGTATGTCGCAGGGAGCCCTAACTACATTTATGCTATTCAGGGCACAGGCACATGGGGGTTTTGGCGCTACAATGTGGATACTAATGTTTGGTCTGTAATCAACAACACAACAGTTCATTGTCAGGGTAATTGTGACATTTTATATGATGGTTCACGATATCTGTATTGGGCAACTGATTGGAACAATCCCGATAGGCTATACAGATACGATACGCAGACAGGTGCTTGGTCGTTAATGGCAAATGCTCCGGGTGACCAGGTGTTTACCACTGGTCATCGCATGACAATATTTGGTGACGATATATACTTTTTGCGCGGTGCCAACACGAAACTTCATTATCGATACAACATCACGGGAAACACTTGGAGTCAGGCCGCTGACTTGCCAGTCTTTTCCACATATCAAACACCCCTTGCCATCCCCGAAGACAATAAGATCATGATTTATGCAGGGATTACCAGTATTATTGACTACTATCCTGCTACAAACACATACAGTGACCCCCTCGGAGCTCCCACATACGGCCAAGACTCCAATGCGCAAATGGTGGCAGACCAGAATGGGAATATTTGGTATTGTGCGGGGGCGGGTCAGAATGTATGTCGTAAGTATGAAATCGCCACAAACACATGGACCACAACTGCAGCAGCGCCTAACACCATGGGCACCACGCCGGTCGCATGGAGCGGGACACGCCTATATGCCGACAGAGGAAATTACGAAAATAGATTTTATGAATATAACCCAACCACCAATACTTGGAGCACCAAAACGAGTCCAACTTACAATATTGGTGATGGCGGTGCAATGGTTGCTGATGCGAACTATGTGTATGCGTCTCCAGGCAGTGGCTGGAATTATTTTATGCGCTACGACATTGCGACCAACACCTGGAGTTTGCTTGCTCCATCTCCTGAGGGGGTATATCGAGGGAGTCGGCTCATTAAACACGGCAACTTCATGTATTTGCTTCAAGGCTGGGGCCGAGGGGGGCTTTTTCGATATGACATAACAGGAAACTCCTGGACACGGCTCAATAGTGTTCCGGTTGGGGTGAACATCGGAGGTGGCATGGCGTTTGATGGGGTTGATACACTGTATACACTTGTAGGAGGCACAAGCGACTATTACTCACGCATGTTCTATGCGTATTCCATCACCACAAATACATGGAAACGGATCGCCGACACTCCAGAGATCATGCGATCGGGGGGATCGCTCGTATGGGCCAATAATTCGGTTTATGCCATTCAAGGTGAATATAGCTATGCTATGTGGCGGTATACACCAGCCACAAACCCCTCCGCTTATCGCCAGTCAGGTCAGTGGTTTTCACCAGTGTATGACTTGGGATATGTCTCAAGCTGGACAAATTTTTCTGCCAATCAAACGACTCCAGCGGGCACGAGTGTGCAGTATTACTCTCGATCATCGCAAAACGGCAATAGCTGGTCTGCCTGGTCAGCTATTAGTGGAGGTGTTATTGCCTCTCCAGCTTATCGATATATTCAAGTACGCATAGTACTTGCGAGTGATAGCGCCAACACACCCACTGTTTCAGACTTTTCTATCAATTATGACTCAGACACCACAGCACCTACTATTTCTGGATTAACTATACGCGGATATACTCATCAAGGAGGAGATGCGCTGGTCAGCGGTAATGCACAGGGATATCCGTACACTAATCCATATTTTGAATGGGATAGTGTGCTTGATGCCTGGGGGAATGCTATTGCGGGATATTATGTGTATTTTGGCACCAGCCCATCAGTTGACCCAGTCACATATGGAGCACTCCAGAGCCACACGTACTATACGGTGGCGACGAGCATGACCAAGGGCCAAACATACTACGTAAGAATAAAAGCAAAAGATACCCAGGGGATCACTTCCGCTGCCTCGACTAATTTTGAATACGTGTATGATGGTATTTCACCTCCAACTGCACAAATTCTCACGACACAAGGAGATGTCGAGCAAGGATCATTGACAAATGTGGTAGCCCAAACTGCAACCTGGTGGAACACAAACTATGCCTATCGTCGACAAATCACCGTGACGAATAATTCAGGATCTTCGCTTCTTAAGGAAGATAGGGTCGCAGTATCCATTGATACAGCGGATCTGATTGATACATCTAAACTTCAGGAAGATGGAGACGATTTGCGCATCGTGTATTGGAATGGGGCATCGTGGGTTGAGAGTGCACGCGGGTGGGAAGCTATTGATTTGACAGATACTTCAATCTACTTTGATGTGCAATCGCCCATTAATGATGGAGCAACAGACGCAAACTACTATGTGTATTATGGACACACAGGGGCGAGTAGCCCACCCGTACTTGCAGTGGTGCGTGATGACTATGAGGACAGTTCAATTGATCCGACCAAATGGGTTGTAAACAGTAGCAACGGAACCGTGAGTGAAACCAGTGGACAAATGCGCTATACAGGTAGGACATCAGGCCAGAGTGGCATCTCTTCTCAATTTCGGTCAACTGCTCCGGTGAGCGGGGATTTTACTTTTGAAACCAAAATACACATTGTGAATAACACAGGGGGGAATTTCAACGGAGGAATATTTTTGGGGAGTTATGACGATACAACACCCAACAATGCTGCGGGTGTGTTGATAGGGTTTCATAACAACGGCAACATGTATTTTTACCACAAAAATAGTGGAGCGGGCTATACGGATTTGGGGCTCACCCGATCATATACCAAAGGCCAATGGTACACCATTAAGGTTGTGCGTAAGGGAACCGGGTGGACTTTTTTTAGAGACGGTCAACCGATTGGCGGCTCTGGCGGGCTGCTGTATGCCGGGGATGTATATTTTAGCTCATTGCGATACTGGAAAGAAAGCCTCACCTCAAGCTTTCAGGGTGATGTGTATTACGACGAAACCGCGTTTAATGCCCATGTGAAAGCAAGCGTAAGCGCATCTTTAGGTTTGGAAACAGAGAAAGACGACACAGCATCAGCCACAATCAGATTAATGCCCGAAACTCTTGGTACATGGGCGGGGTATCAGATGCCGTCGTTGCCACGGGAGGCTCGATTATATTATGGTGCCAGTGTCTATGCCAACAACAAGCTATACGTACTTCGTGGCAATAATTCACCCACGTTTTATGTGCTTGATATACAGTCAGGCCAATGGAGCGCCTTACCGAATGCACCTCAAAATATCGGCTCAAATGGAGGGTCGGTTATGATCTTTGATGGAACAGACGATATATATGTAACACGAGGCAGTAATACAGCCGAGTTTTATCGATATACCATATCCACGCAGACGTGGACGACAACATTAGCTTCAGCGCCTTTAAATTTCTACTATGGCGCTGCGGGAGTAAAAGCGGGCACAAATATGTATTTTTTGAGAGGGAGTAATGCCACAGACTTCATGGCCTACTCAATCACTGACAACACATGGAACGCGCGGTCGGCTTTCCCATATGCAGTAAGCATCGGATCAGGGCTTGTACATGATGGGGGTGACTATATTTATGGATTCAATGGTGGAAACAGTATTGGTTTCGCGCGCTATTCCATCAGTGCAAACAGCTGGGATTATCTTACTAATCCACAAGCACCCTATCTTATTGGAGGTGGTGCCGTAAACAATATGGTGTTGGATGCAACGAATAATGAAATCTACTTATTCACGCATATAACGCTTGCAGGTAAAGATGAACGCCGGCATTTTATATGGAAATACTCTCTCTCAACCAAACGGTGGACGCCCGTTGATGCCGATACTGACTTTGCGCCTCTTGTGGGTTCGGTGGCATATGACGGGGACAGATATGTGTATCTTATTCAAGGATATAGTAGTGATGGGGGTACGCGCTCGCTTTACCGATACGATTTGCGCACAGGGAAATTTTTTCCCGAAACACCACCCATTACTCATCAGCGGGATTTTGTTGGTGATTTGGGCAACTACATTTATTTTGCCCCATATACTGGAGCAGGCATGGCGTTTGATGGGAACGACGCGATATACCTTTCTACAGGCAATGGCTCATCACAAATGGTGAAATATACGGTCTCTCAAAAAAAATGGGACAGAATCGCACCCTTGCCTTGTAATTATGGGGGTGGCGGCATGCAATGGGTAGGCGACAGCATGTATGTAGTGTGCGCATCAAACACACAGCTTTTCTTTAGATACGATCCTGATGAGGGCGATTGGGAAAGGCTTGCTGATACTCTTGCGACTGTTCAAGCGGCAGGCAATCAGGGACTCGTGGCCGTAGGAGCAAATACGCTCTATTTATTGCGCGGCAATGGCTCAACCACGCTTTACAAGTACACCATCCTTACTAATGAATGGACAACAGAACCCACCCCTATTCCTGGCACCATTGGAAATAGCTGGGGAGCCTCAATGACCTTTGATGGAGATGATAATTTATATGTAATACGAGGTAATAATACGAGTTGGTTTTATCGCTATCAGCTATCGACTCAGCAGTGGTATATACTTCGAAGTATCCCCGCCTTATCATTTTATGCGGGGGGATCGTTATATCATGAGGGGAAGATATATGCATTTGCCGGAGATAATACGTATGGATTTTATGTGTATGACGTGGCGAGCGACTTGTGGACTGTGGGCCCACGCACTCCTTCGCAAGTTGGTCCTGGCACCGCCATTGTAAAAGGCCCGGGCAACACCGCCTATGCTACTGCAGGATACTACGATATGGCATTTTGGAAATTCAATTTACCATCGGTAAATTCGAGTTTTGTACACACAGGCTCATTTACTTCGAAGGTTTTTGATTTGGAAAATCCCTATGCATGGGCAGGGCTGCAAGCAACGGTAGCTTCTCCTGAAGCCTCAATGGTGCAAATGTATACGCGTACTTCTGCTGATCAGCTCGTGTGGTCTGAGTGGGAAGAGGCAGGAGAACTTAAACAAGTCGCATCTGATGAGTTTATCTACAACATTGAGTCAGAAGTAGAGAGATATGCTCAGGTGAAAGTGATATTAAGTTCTCAAGAAAGTGCCCAAACGCCCGTAGTTTCCGGAATTGCATTGCATTATTACGCCGATCCTGATCCACCAACGAATCCGACCAGTGTAACAGCATATGAAGACAACTCAAAACAGGAGGAAATCGATGACGGCGAGTGGGGAAACATCACCACACCTTATTTTGAATGGAGTGGTGCCGACGATGGCGAAGGTTCGGGAATACAGGGATATTATGTATATCTTGGGCCCGATGCAAATGCAGACCCAGTAGTAGATGGTGATTTTGTCATCAGCTCTCACTTCACGCCCAACTTGACTGCGGATGGTGAATACTATTTGGCAATACAAAGCGTAGATAATGCTGATAATGTAAGCATTGATGTGTGGCGACCATTTCACTATCGGCTCGATGCAACGCAACCACAGGAGCTCAGTTCAGTTGCCGCAGATCCTCGTACGTATACATCAGTTGATAATTACACCATGTTTTGGCTTCCGGTAGAGGATGTAGAAGCTTACGCCACATCATCAGGATTATTCGGCTATGAATATAAAACAGCCACCGCATCAGGCGCCCTCAGCCAGCCGCAACTCACCACCCAAACTTTAGTTACGGGGATAACAAAATATCAAGTTGGCGCGAACACTTTCTATGTGCGCTCGGTGGACGCTGCCGGGAATAAATCTGAATATGCAACTGTCTCATATTATTACAGCGGTAATGCGCCAACCAAACCTCGGAATCTCGTGGTGAACCCCACGTACTCCACCAGCAACAATTTCAGCTTTTCATGGGATGAGCCGGCAAGCTTCCAAGGATCGATAAAGGAGTATCGTTACTCGGTAAATGCCCCGCTCACTGCTACCAATTACAGTGTTACCAATACCCGAACCCTCACAGCGGGCTCCTACGCTACCATTAAGGGGGAAAACAAGCTGTATTTAGTGGCAGTGGATGAAGCGGACAATGTGCTCTATGAACCTGAGAATGTCGCGGTTGTAACTTTTACTGCCGACACATCAGCTCCGGGTATTCCCATAAATCCAGAAGCATTTGACAACTCTATTCGAGCAACTAAACAATACAAAGTCGGACTGACCTGGGATCCTCCTGAAGATATGGGGACCGGATTTGCAGGCTATGCCATTTATGGTTCGGCGAGCACTGCAACTTGCCAAGAAGATTTTTCAGCATATAGTCTTGCTGGTACGACCGCAGGCACGACATACGTTGTTACCACGCTGAATGCTGTTCCGCTTGAGTCAAAAACATATAATTTCTGCCTCAAGGCCTATGATTCGACGAATCAATATTCTGCAGTATCAAGCACCATTTCGTTGTGGCCTACGGGCAGATGGCTTACTGCGCCTGCTCTAACCGAAGACCCACTTGCCACAGTTAAGACAAAAAGCGCCACCATAACATGGTCAACTTCTCGTGAGGCTAATTCATTTGTTCAGTATGGGACAAAGTCAGGTGAATATGGAAATGAGGTTGGCTCATCACTTCAGGAAATTGCACACTCCATCAAACTCACTAACCTCAGCCCCAGCACGACGTATTATTACAAAGTCATTTGGACGGATGAAGATGGCAATCAGGGATTTTCTGATGAGCAGACATTCATCACTAATGCCGCCCCCACCGTCTCTAATGTTAAGTTTAGTGAAATAGGGCTGACTTCTACTTATGTGTCATTTTCTATCAACAACGCAACAAAAGCGACCATTGAATATGGCACCACCACAGATTATGGCGATCAAAAAGCCATAAGCACCTCAACGGACGAATCTACTCAGTCGGTTCGGATTGACAATCTGACCGAAGGCACGCTATATCATTTGCGCATTGTTGCCGAAGATGAAGAAAACAACACATTCACCGGTGATGACTATACATTTGAAACGCTGCCAATACCCAAGATTTCCGATTTGCGGGTTCAGCAAGTTCTGGGGATGCCCTCGGCGACACTCAGACTCATCTGGCAGACGAACGCCCCAACAACAACAGTTGTTACGTACTATCCAACAAGTGCTGCTTCGGCTGCACGCGATGAGATTAATTTGTCACTGGTCACCAGTCATGAAGTAATTTTGCGTAGCCTTCTTGATGAAACTGATTACACCGTAATGGTGTCAGGAAAAGACGTTGCAGGCAACTCCGCCGAGTCAGTGGTGAAGACACTTAAAACAGCAACTGATATACGAGCGCCAGAAATTTACAACCTTGCAGTCGATAGCACGATAGGTGGGGTGGGTGAGAGTGCGCGGGCGCAGCTGAACATTAGCTGGGACACCGATGAGCCCGCCTCGACACAAGTAGAGTATGGGGAAGGAACAGGAGGAGTATATCGAGCGACTACTCAAGAAGATCCCAATAGAACGGCCAATCACATGGTTACCATTCCTGGCCTTAAACCCGGCACCATTTACCATTTCCGAGTCGTTTCCAAAGATAAGGCGGGGAATATCGGCTATTCTGAAGATACTGTGATTATTACCCCTCGAGCGACAAAGGATGCGCTTAATTTGGTCATTCAGAGTTTGGGGCGTACCTTTAGTTTTCTTAACAATGTAAAAATTAACCGATGACATACACAGATTATTTCGTAAAGACACAAAACATTGACAAGGCCTTCAAGGTTGGCGATGGGATGGTGCCGGTATTGAAGGGAATTAATGTTGAAATCAAAAAAGGGGACTTTGCAGTGATATTTGGCCCTTCTGGCTCGGGCAAATCAACACTTTTACACACCCTTTTGGGTTTAGAGCGGCCAACTGCAGGCAGCGTACTTGTGGAAGACAAGGATTATTATGCCATGTCAGAAGATGAACGTGCGATGTATCGACGCTATCGTGTGGGCATGATTTATCAACAACCTCTTTGGATAGGCTCACTAAATGTCATCGAAAACATAAAATTCGCCCTTCATCTTATTGACTATCCGATAGGACAGGTGGAGGAGAAGGCTTTCTCGGTGCTTCAGATGGTGAAAATGGAGGGGTGGGCGACATATCGGCCAACCGAGTTGAGCTCCGGACAACAGCAAAAAATTAGCCTTGCACGAGCATTGGTGATGAGCCCGGTGTGTATTGTGGCCGATGAGCCGACCGGAAACCTCGACACGGTGTCGGGCCGTGAACTCATGGAAACCTTTATGCAGTTAAATGAAACACAGGGGATCACCATTTTAATGGTTACGCACGAGCTCAGCTATTTGAGGCTTGCCAAAAAGATATTTCATATGATAGATGGTGAGGTGGTAGAGGTGTGTTTGCCTCATAATCAAAAAGACTTCCTGCAAAGATTGAAAACTCAACAAACAGCAGGTGAGACTGATGTGCGTGATCGACAAATGTTAGCTAAAATGGATTTGTAACATATGGGTGTCATACGATTTTTTATACAAACATTTCAGATGACCGTAAAACGCGTAGGGGGATTTTTCGGATTAGTTATCCGTAATCCTCGTGTCATCTTGATGGCACTCAAACATATGGGGCTAACGCTTCTTTTCTTCTCTATGTTTTTTATACAACTGTCATTCTTTTTAATGGAGAAGATACTCTTTTGGCTCATTCATCGAACACCGTTTGGCCTTATCTTAAAACCAATTCTCCCTTGGTGGGATAAACATCTTAAAATAAAAGCGAGAGAAATGCTTGATCGCATTGATAAGGTACGTATATTCAAAATGCGACGATCATACCTAATTCGGCTGGGATATGACAATCTGCGCACCAAACAAACCCGATCACTCGTTACGGTGTTGGGTATGTCTATTGGAGTGGGCATCATTGTTTATCTTCTCTCGTTGGGATACGGGGTTGAGCGTTTAGTGATAAGTAGGGTGGCTGGTTTGGATGAGCTTCGTATGGCCGATGTGTCGGTTGGCACAAGCACCACACTTCGTATGAATGAAGAAACCATGCAAAAAATTCAACAAATTGCACAGGTCGCACAAGCAATACCAATCGTTTCAACCGTAGGCAGAATTAATTTTCAGAAAGCAACCACCGATGTGATGGTATTTTCTGCACCTAAGGACTATTTTGATGCGACACGTATGAATTTCTTGCGCGGGAAGCCCTTTGAGGGTAACAAGATAACGCGATTGCCTCAGCAACGCGCTTCAGAGAATATAGATGATATTGCGGGTGTCTTTGATGAACGTAAGGATGGGACATTTGCCCAACCAACCACCGGGATAACGTTGTACTTCAATGTGCTTCCTACTCAGGTTGCAACGGCATTTTCCGATTGCAGTATTCAATCTGAGGTTAAGGGATATGTGCTGAGATTTCCTTCACCATATACCGGCAGGGAGTATTGGGGGAGTGAGTATGCACCACTTTCGCCCTATGGCAGAGCTGGATATGATGCCGTGAGTGGGCAATACTTGGGTCGATGGATCAAGATACATGCACCACTTCATACACAGTCTGACGAAGGTGTATATGAGCCTGCAATGAATGAAAGCGGGAGGCAAGTGTATGCTGACGTTTGTATACAACGAAAACATGTCCATGTTGAAGGCCAATATGCATTTAGCCAGGTTGCTCAGGTATTGGGCATGGCATCTGATTCTGCGAACTTGACTCAAGAGTCATCGGCGAGTGCACAGCTTGATGATATGGTTCGGCTTGTGAGCACGAGAGAAGACGGTGTTGAATTTGTGGAGCTTGCAGCGAGCATGAGTGCTCAAGTCAAAAAACAGACGGGATCCATACCATTTCAAGGCTCCCCATCGGGAGACGCCATTGTTTCAACCGGCCTTATTGACCTATTAAATATTCCCCTTGCGCGTGCGTTGGATGCAAAATTCGATGTCTCGTTTATTGTTGTTAAGAACCTGCTTCCCAAAATTGAAGGAAGAGCGTTTTCTGAAGAGGCACAATATCGCATTGTGGGAGTTGTTGAAGATGATGACTCGCAATATTTTTACGTTCCGTTTAAAGATATGCAAAGTTTGGGTATAGAGAATTATTCACAACTGCGCGTGGTCGTGAAAGAAAAAGCAGACTTGTCTGCGGTGCGTAAACAAATAGAAACATGGGGCTATACGACAACGAGTACCGCCGACACGGTGCGTGAAATAGAGACACTGTTTACGACCATTAGAGTTGTATTGGTTGCGCTTGGCATGATCGCACTTGGTGTTGCTTCACTCGGCATGTTTAACACACTTACTGTTTCATTGCTTGAGCGCACGCGTGAGATTGGAGGAATGAAAGTGATGGGAATGGTGTCTGATGAGGTGCAAGAGCTATTTATGGCTGAAGCAATGATTATGGGAATGGGCGGAGGCATTGGAGGCCTACTTTTGGGATTTGCGGCCGGTAAAGCAACCTCACTTGCCCTATCAACAGTAGCCATCACTCAGGGCGCTGGCTATATCGACCTCACCTTTGTTCCGGTGTTTCTTGCCGTCTTTATTCTGCTGCTTTCATTTGGGGTGGGTGCGGTGACGGGGCTTTACCCGGCCCGTCGGAGCAAGCAAATATCTGCCATAAATGCTCTGCGATATGAGTGATGATGTCGTGCATTTTGCTTGACATCAGCCTCAAAATCTGTCAGTATGGATGTATAAGTAATATATATCGCTCTCGTCCCCATATGAAGCGGAACCGCATACATTGGCGTTTTCTTGGATTGCTTTTTACAAGGCTTCGCCCTTCATACCTGGCGCTTACTCGTATCCTCACTACGGTGACCAGCATTGCAGTGCTGAGCATCGTGGGCATGCACACTCCTTGGGCACAATCGTTGAGCGAGACCTTGTTTCAGATGCCCGCCCAAATGTTTTTTAACAGAGGAGAGGAAGCAGGGCTTGCGGGATATGATGACGGGGGAGGCCTAGTGAGTGTATTGAGTAATGAATTTACGCTTACAAAAGATCCCACGTGGTGGTCTTTGGATTATCCCTATGCCAAAGACATTACTTTAACTAATTTGTCTACGGTTTCCATCGCCACTGCATCTGCACAGATAACTCTTAATACAAAAGTATTGTTTGATGCGGGTAAGATCCAAAATGATTGTGATGACTTGCGCGTGATATACAACCCAACCCCCACAAGCCACACAGAGCTTCCTCGTAGTTATCATGTGGCATCCGGCGCATCAAGCTGTGCAGATTCTACCGTAACAACGCTTACATTTCCCCTGCGTGAGCCACTAGAAAGTGGCGCATCAACGAGTGTATATCGCATATATTATGGCAACCCGAGTGTAGCAGCACTAACCGGCACGGGGTACGATTTATATCGCGCAGATGACACCATTGTGCAAGCAACCCTTGTCTGTCCTTTTAATGGGTCGACAACATGTATTAATCAATCGGGGACTGTAAATCCCACCACCGCCACAGGAGCGATTCGGTACAGTGGGGGGAGTGCGCTACGGTTTGATGGAATTAACGATGAAATATTGTTTGATGCAACCTCAACTTTGGGAACAACACAGTACACAGTAGATGTCTGGTTCAAAGTTGATGACATAAACAATACTTACAAAAGAATATTGGAGAAGGATGGCAATAAAATGATGTTTTATGTATATGGTTCAACAATTACCTTCACTCAGCAAAGACATACTGTGCCACAATCTGTAGGGCAAGTTTCTGCTACTGGGGTTCAAGCCAACACCTGGCATAGAGTTACGGTGGTGAGGAATGGAACTAATTTCAAGATTTTTCTAGATGGTATTCTGAAGCAAAGCACGACAGGGGCAGATTACGTGGGACTAGCTGGTAATTATAGATTTGGCTATACATGGGGTTCAAATTCAGCTCCAATATCATTAGACGAATTCAGATTGTCCAATATTGCCAGATATAGCACTTCATTCGATTCTTATGCGACACCATTTGAACCAGATCCAAATACAGTTTTATTATGGCATTTTGATGAAAATGGTGATGATCCCAGAAACACAGGTAAAGCTATCGATAGTTCTGGTAATGGTAATCATGGCACTATCACTGGTGCTAAATATGTGAGTGGGTTAGTAGGGGTTGACTCCTCGACAGGCTCAGGGCAGGCGCAGGGAGGAGCGTTTCCGGCGGCGGCTACCACCAGCCATCAGGGTATTTTTATAGAAGAAGGAACTACCAACCTGATTACCAATCCAAGCTTTGAACACTCCACTTACAATACTAACTGGGGCACAAACTATTTTAATTACAATACTGCCTCAGCTACCTTTACTCCCAGCATGGCCAAGAGAAACTCAGCAGGACCGTTTGCTGCGGGACCAATGGTGCAGGGTAAAGCGGACTCAAGCGGTATTGGTGATATATTGGATATTCCCATAGGTAGTCAGATCAACGGAAGGTTCAATGGAAACATAGACCGCACACAGGGATCAATCGTTTTTTGGGTTACACCAGAGTGGAATGGCAATGACGGCTATACTCACACACTTATTGCAGCACCAGGTAGCACCTACAACTTCCATTTAGTTAAAGAAACAAATAGTTATTTATATTTTTATCTTGCAAATAGGTCTTTTGCTGTAGATGTGGCTTCATGGACTGCTGGAACAACCTATCAAATCGTCTTACGTTGGGATACTCAAAATACTCTTGATGGAACCAACTATGGTGCCGTTTCTATTAATGACGTACACAGCTTTGGTGCCAATGCAGCGCCAGCATCAGAAACACCAGCATACCTTAGATTACAAAACAACACCAACGCCGTCATCGAAGGCCTGACTATCTACCGCCGCCCGCTGTATGACGGACAATATGGCATAGATGTTGGTAATGGCGATGAAATCGCTCAAATATACAACTCGGGTACGGGGAAAGACCCTACTTTGGTGACAGGCAGTTGGGATGTAGTGTTTGCTTTGCCCACCAATGCTAGTACGGGTGCTCTCACCACCGGCACTGGCAATGCCTGGAGCCACTCGCATGCTTCCAATTTGCTCTATACCAGTACCACCAATACGGGTGGGTTTATGATGAATGGTACAGCGAGTAATGATGGGTGGGCAAGTATTTCTGGATCTGAGCAGACTTTCGAATTGCAACCAGATAGTACAACTGGAAAAGATTCTGACATTAATCTAAGCTCACCCACCACAAACTATGGTTCATCAAATATCTTAAGGGTTTCAGATGGAAATCATGCATCTTTTATCAGTTTTGATTTCAGTCAGATACCTTCTACAGCTTCGGTTAATACTACAACCTTATACTTAACTAAACAAAACACATTTACTAGCTCTAGGACGAGATATATTTACCCGCTAACTAGTGGTGTTGGAGATTGGTCTGAAAGTGAGATTTCATGGAATAACTACAAATCAGCGACAGCGTGGCCAGGTTCAGGGGGGGGATGGACACCAAATGTTGATTATGTTAGTACTAGCATGGGAAGTTGGAATACTGTAGGCAATGCGGGTGAGGTAGTAGAAATTCCTATTACGAGTTCTGTTGTACAAAATTGGATCCAAAATCCTCTCACGAACTCAGGCATGAGGCTTAGTTGGCATTACCAGGGTAGTGGTTTTGTAGACCAATACTACTCGTCAGATGATACAACGGAATCCCGACGGCCAAAAATTGTAGTGATGTACACTGCTCCTCCATCTATTTCCCAACTTTCTTCTCAAGAAAAAATATATAGCGGGGGGTACAAGGTTTTATCAAATGGAGGTGCCAATCAAGGTATTAAGTACACCCTAGGTAGTCAACCAGTGGGCAGAGACTATGTAGTAAGAGCAGTGGCTAACTCAGATGGTACTAGTATTCCTAAGATTCAAATTTGGGATACGGTCAATGATCATGAAATTACTCAATTAACAGGTACCGCTACTTCTACTAGAACTCAACCCAATGTCTTACTCTTTACCTTTGAACTCCCTTACGTTTCTCGGTATGGTGGTCAACCTGGATATGAATGGGTAACTCAAGATAGTAATCAGTTTGAGGTACGACTGCTTAATACAGAGAGTACCGGCACTACCTATTGGCATCAGGTGGAGGTGTATCAAAATCTAATTGATAATCCGTCATTTGAGATTGGAACGGGCGACCCATGGGTGCCAGCAAGTTATACCAATTACAGTTTTGAGCCAGGTGAGGCAAGTCAAGAACTAATTGAAAAGAAAAGCGGAAACAACTCATTGCGTTTAAATCCTACTGGAGGTAATAGATTGTACCGCCAAAGTGTAAGCGGTATGAGTGTTGGAAATTTTTATGGTATTGGCGGTTGGACATCTGGCAGCAATAAGCTCGGATCAACAAATATAGGTGGGGGTTGTGGGGTAGGAAAAATTCACCCTCAAGATAATTTTACTCCCACAAATGCGACCCTACCTTATACTAATGGAGTTAGTGAGTTTGACTTTGCTGTTGGTCGATACCATAGTAGTGGTTGCCCACATTTTGATATTAATGCAACTAGTGGTAGTAATCGACTAATTGATGATGTCTTCTTGGTTACTCTTACTCCTGTCTCCCTTACCGTCACTCCCGCCAATCAGGCAAATAGTACCGAAACGAGTGGGTTGCGGGTGGATGGGGCGGATACGCTGACGCAGCCGATTACGGGTTTGAGTGCAGATAGGGGGGTGATTAAGTTTAAGTTCACTCCGAGGCATAATTTGGCTGACGCTAACAAATATGGGGCTTCATTTCCTGTCATTTTTTCTTCTAACAATAATGGTAGTAATAGTTTTTGGTTGGTACGAGAGGCTGCAAATCAAGTGCTACTTAGAACATACTTCGGAACCACACAAGTAGACACAAGATGGACTTCGGCTTCTATGACTGCTGGCACAACATACGACTTTGAGCTTTCCTATAGTTCTGGAGACTATGTAAGAATGAAGGTAAATGGTGTTTTGGTTGGTACTAGCTCGACACTTGCTGTTCCATTTACGACAGTTCCCACATTAGCCTATTTTGGATCTTATGTAGGTGGGGGAACCGAAAGATACGACGGCACCATCTCCTCCTTCGTCACCCTCACCCCCACAGAAAACACGACTGCTCCGTATTACAAGTTTGGTAGTAAGAGTGTCAAGTTAGTCAATGCAGGGAGTATGCCGGATGAGTATACGATTGCTATAGATCCCAACAGCACTGCTACCCATACCTTATCTGCCTATGTCTATGATGGGACGACAGGCAATGTGGGGGGTACGGTGTCGTCGAGCATTGCTAGGTTGGTGTTTGGGGGAAGTGTCGTCACACCATCTGCATATACAGACATGGGAGGAGGTTGGTGGAGGCTGACATACTCTGCAGCTACCATAGATGCTTCACTTCTCTATGGTGTCCAAGCTCAAGCTGGTAAGACTATTTATGTAGATGGCGTGCAATTGGAGGCAAAGTCGTATGCCACTACGTATGCGGATGGCAGTCTGGGGAGTGGGTATAGCTGGAGTGGGACGGCGAATGAGAGCGGGGGGGTGAGGGCGGTGGCAAATCTTACATACTCTGCAAGTGGTAATATTAGTTCATCTCAAGGATCGATCTCATTATGGTCATGGTATCCAGATCATCATGGAAACTGTATTAACAATCACTATACATTTTTTAAAGCTGGAGACTTATGGTTTGGAAATGATTGTGGACAGATTGGTGCGATTTTTAGGAACGCGCCAATTACATACTCGACACAGTCATGGAACTCAGTTACTTATGGTAGAGGTAAATGGCATAATTTTACAACCGCATGGAATGGTAGCAAATTAGATTATTATGTGGATGGAGAACTCAGAGTAACGAGAGATTATGGATCCGAGCCTAACTTTGGTTCGGTAATTAGAGTTGGTGCCAATTTTGGAAACACTGGTGGGATTAACTCCACCATCTCCGACCTCCACATCTTCAACCAAGCCCTGACCCCCTCCGAAGTGGCTGTTTTGTATCACCAAGGTCTGTCTACTCACAGTAGTGCTATAGAAGCAGTCGATCGATATGTGGCAGATGGCACATACACCTCACCTGTAATTGACCTGGGAGCGAATGGAGCGTGGGGGAGTGTGCCGTGGAATAGTACACAAACACTCAATGACGGCACAGTGACATACTTCACTCGAACAAGCCCAGATAATGCGAGCTGGAGCAGTTGGGAGCAGGTGCTAGGTTCTGCCATCGCGTCTGCATCGCGCCGATACATGCAGTGGAAGGCTAATATGGTGGCAAATGAGCTCAAGTCACAAACGCCCAAAGTCACCGGTATGACAGTTGCATATGTTGAGGATACCACTCCACCGGTAAACCCAGCAGATTTAGCCCTTGGATATACATCTGTCGCGTCTACATCGGCGACGTTAGTTTCGGGCAATTTTCACAATTTCCCTCAGCCAAAGTTTACGTGGAGTGCGGCGGAGGATGATGCTGCATCGGGGCAATCTGCATCTGGCGTCGCTACGTATCACCTGCTTATGACCACAGATGCTGGTGCTACTCCCAGCGCACATATGAGTGACCCATGTTATGTCGAGCGTGACAGTGATACTCGCTCGTATATTGTGGGCACTGCGCCTGCAGCATGTACCCTCACGGATAACACGTGGTACCTGCGGTTACAAGCGAAAGACCATAGTGGGAACATTTCTTCTCCCGTGACATCATTTGTGTATAAATATGACGGCACTGTGCCCGATGCGCCTGCAGCAATCTCATCTACTTCAGTGGGGTATTCTGCTACTAATTCATTCACCTTTTTCTGGCCGGTGGCGCAAGATAGGGGGGCGAATGCCTCAGGTATTACGCACTATCAGTATAAAACAGGGGGAACAGAAGGTGTCTTTAGTGAGTGGCAGGATTCCAATGTGCCGGGTGATAATATTGTTACTCAAATTGGCGGTATTCAGGCGTATCAGCAGGGACAGAACTTTTTCTTTGTCCGATCTGTTGATAGGGCGGGCAATGTTTCGGCCGTTACAACCAATGTAGCAGTTGCTCCATTTTATTACAACGCCGACGCTCCCACTGCACCGCAAAATATTGTGATATCACCGACAACAAGCAGTGACAGTCCCGCCGCAAGCAACGTGTTTTCAGTGAGCTGGGATGCGCCCGAAACGTATTCAGGTGAAATTGCCAAATACTATTATTGCGTGAATTGCACGCCAAGCGCCACCACCATGACCGAGACGACCAGTGCCGAGACAGTAAATAGGGTGCTGAGCACTATGGCGCTGGCCACGCAACAAGGGAAAAATACTTTTTATCTGGTCGCCGAAGACAACAACATCAACGTATCAACCGGTCATGGCAATCGTAATTTTGAAGCGTATGCGAGTGCAGAATTTTATGCTTCCACTATAGCGCCCGGTGCTCCATCAAACCTTACGGTGTCTGATGCTTCTGACAGGGATGCAAGCGTATGGCGCCTAACCCTGGCTTGGAAAGCGGCGGCGACTGGGGGCACACCTGCGCGATATGACATTTATCGCTCAACAACCGGTGACACATACGCATTGTTGGGGAATACCTCATCAACCGCGTATACTGATGCAGATCTTGCCCAGGGCACCATATACTATTACAAAGTCCGCGCAGTGGATAATGCGGGCTCAAACAGTGTTTTCTCAAACGTTGTCAACCTCGCGCCAGAAGGCAAATACACAGAGCCCCCCGCCGCAGGAGGTGATCCGACTGTTTCTGTGGGCTCAACGACTGCAACGGTTGAATGGGTGACGAGCCGTGCAACATTTGGCACCGTTGAATATGGTAAAAGCACAACGTACGGCTCGGCAACCGCAGAAACTGTTGCCGTCACCAATCATATGCTCAAGTTGAAAGGGCTTGCACCGGGCACCACGTACCACTATAGAGTGCAATCGCTTGATGATTCTGCACTGGTTGGATACGACAGAGGGAGTGCATATACCAAAGATTATACTTTTACCACACTCACTGCTCCGCTTATCTCAAAAGTTGAAGTCAATGATATTGGGCTTGAGACGGCGGTAATATCATGGACTGCAGCGAGTTTGGAGAGCGCCGTTATTGAATATGGTGAAACTACTGCCTATGGTACTCAGGTTGAAGTATCAGTCGGTGAGAAAGAAGGATCACACACAACACGGCTTGCGGGACTCAATCATTCAACGACCTATCATTTTCGTATTAAGGGTGTAGACATCGATGGTAATGATTTGGTTTCTGATGATTATTCGTTTCAAACGATCGTCTTTCCTCGCATAACCGCGGTGGTATTAAATACCGACCAAGAAGAATCAGGCACCACGGCAGTGCTCGCGTGGGCCTCTAATGTGCCCACTTATGGTGTTTTAGAATATCAAATTGCAAAGGTAGACCCAGAGTATGCTCGCACCAGTCTACGCAATGTTTCAAATACCAACGCACTCCTTAATCTAACCCAAGAAGAACTTGCCCAAATACCGCTTATTCCCTCTTCTGCAGTGCAAAAAGTTGCTCAGACAGAGCTTGCTGCACAACATGTGGAGCGCATCGCGGGCCTTTCTGACGGATCTTTGTATATTTTCACCATTCGGGGGAAAGATAAATATGGTAATGAAACAGTGTCTGACCCGATACGCTATGTGACAGGTGCGGATACAAGACCACCACGTATCAACAATCTCGTTTTTGAAACTCCGGTGTCTGGCACTGGTGCTCAGGCGAGTGCTCAGATAATCGTGTCATGGGAAACAGATGAGCCCGCATTTGCACAGGTTGCATGGGGAGAGGGAAATGGCACCGAATATCCCAGAGAGACAGAGCGATCAGAAGCTCCTGCAACAAAGCACGTGGTGGTGCTTCGAGATTTACGCCCGACCAGTTCATATCATCTCAAAATTATTGTGGAAGACAAAACAGGAAATGTTGCAGAGAGCGAAGATACGGTTGTTGTGACACCATCTGCACAACAGGCGGCATTTGACATTATTATTCGCAATTTGGAAGACGTATTTGGTTTTTTGAATTTGTAATATGACGACACATTCTCATGCCCATGGCAGATTTCACAAACCAACCGATGCTGAAATACAAATCGGTGTTGATGTTGGTTCGATTGAACAACACGCATCACCTAAAAAGCATCGATCTCATCATGTGGTAGTGTCTGTTGAAGGGGTGAGTAAGCGATATCAGACTGATGGAGGAGGAGTACAGGCGCTCTCTGATGTGACGCTTCATTTGTATTCAGGTGAATTCGCCATGATATATGGCCCCTCAGGGTGTGGGAAAAGCACGCTCCTTCATACTATATTAGGTCTTGAGGAACCTAATGCTGGTGCAGTGAGCATTCGTGACAAGCATATCTATGAGATGAGTGTAGACGATAGATCCAAATTGCGCAGGCAGTATTTCGGCATGGTGTTTCAACAAAGCAACTGGATAAAGGCATTTCGAGTGTGGGAAAATGTGGGATACCCTCTGTTTTTGGAGGGGAGGCCACATCATGAGGTCAAAAAGCATGTGCTTGGCTTACTCGAAAGACTTGGTATCGCTGAATTTGCGTATCGCAAACCCATGCAACTATCTGGAGGTCAACAGCAAAAAGTGGCGCTTGCACGCGCGTTGGCGACCAATCCTCGAATTATTGTCGCCGATGAGCCGACTGGCAATCTGGATAGTGTATCGGGCAAGGAAATGATTGAGCTTCTTGTTAAACTTAATCGAGAAGAGCATAGGATGATTCTGATGGTAACGCACGATTTGAGCCTATTACCTCTTGCCACCCGGCGTGTAGGGCTTAAAGATGGGCATATTATTTTTGACGACCATGATTGAACAAAAATTATTACCGGCAAAGATAATTATCCATCAACGGTTACTCACTGTAGAGCATGCGGTTGCAGACGAGCTTGCGGTGGATGTGTTTGAAACACGCAAAGGATATCTTTCCTGGCGGACGATATGCACAATTGCCGTTCGTAACCTTACTCTTTCTCGCTCGCGCACCCTCATTACTGTTGGAGCTATTTCTATAGGCATAGGCGCTATCATTTTTCTTGTGTCGTTTAGTTATGGGCTCCAGTCGCTGGTGACAAATAGGTTAGTACGACCGAATTCACTTCGCATCGCTGATATGCAAAGTCAGTCGACAGCCCTTGCGCTACAACGGAGCATAGTTGATGATATTAAAAATCTCTCTGGAGTTGAAGATGTTGCTCCTGCTATAGCGCTTGCCGGTATTGCTGGGGTTTCGACATCAAAAATGGATACGGTTGTCATTGCTACGTTTAATAATTATCTTGAGTATTCTCATGTTGATATTATCGCTGGCAGGTTATTTTCCACAGAGGCCGACGCTGATTATCAAGAAACCACTTCAGAAATTACAGCACTTCAACAGGCGATAGCCCAAAAAGTTGGGAAAAAAGCTGAAGTGGCAGGAGTCTCTGCTGAGGCACCTCGCATCGAACGAGGGCAAAATAAAGACTTACAACCGCGCATATTTCGTATCAAAGACATGGTGTATGTACCAGTGCGCAAAGAACCCGTGCTGGGTGCCGAGATTTTAGGGTATGTGCGGGGCTCTGTGCTTGAGATGTTGGAGGGGAATATGGTATGGGGCAGCGAGTTTGGTGGTATGGGACTTGCAGGAAGATCGGTGCAAGGAGCAGATGGTGTTTGGTATGGCACGTGGATAAAATCCAGGTTTCCGTTGTATAAGGAAGAAGCACCCACCGTTTATTTACCACTGAAAGATGAGAGCGGATCTTGGCGGAAAGTTGAAGGATATATTCCTCAGTTGGATGAAGTGCACGTTCTTACCATAGAAGAAAAGCTCATAGAAGAGGATTTGCGTTCACAAACAGACGATGCCTCGGTATTGGGTGAGTCTACCGCTTCTGGCAGTTTGGAGGCTCCCCGAGAGGCAAGCGCATCAAGTAATTTTGTGATGATCAAAGCTGATGCAGAAGCGACCCAAGTAGCTGCGCTTGAGCAAATAGTGCGAAAAGATAATGCACAACCAGCGGATAACGCTTCACGCAGGACCACTGCGGTTGGCATGGTGTCGGTTAAGCGTAAAGCTCCCAAGGAAGCAATCGTTTCAACCGGCATGTTACAAACGCTTAAGAAAGATCCCTCTGACATGCTCGGGAAAACGCTGGATATGCAATTTATCTTAAGTGGAGGGCTCATACCCGGCATGGACGGCAGAGTGTTATCTTCAAAAGAAACGTATACTATTGTCGGAGTAGTTAAAGACGCGAATACAGCGTTGGTGTATGTGCCGGCATCTGATATTTTGAGTGTGGGTGTGGACAAATATTCTACTGCCAAAGTGCTTGTGCGTGAATCTGCTGTTCTTGCCGACGCACGATCTCAAATCGAGTCGCTCGGGTTCACCACGCAAAGTATTGTCGACACTATTGTGCAGGTCAACAAATTATTCTCCATTATGCGGTATCTACTTGCATCATTTGGCATTATCGCATTTATTGTGGCTATTATTGGCATGTTTAATACGCTTACCGTCACCTTGCTTGAACGCACCCGTGAAGTCGCTGTTATGAAAACATTGGGCACAACCAATCATGATGTTTCACGGCTCTTTATGGTCGAATCATCATTATTGGGGTTGGTCGGAGGGGTGGGGGGAATTGTGGTGGGGCTTCTGCTTGGATTAAGTGTAGATAACGCATTGTCATTACTGCGGGAAGATAAGACGGTGCGCTTATTTGTGTTTCCGCCCATATTTCTGGTAGTTATGATTGGGATATCAATACTGGTGGGAGTGATAACCGGTCTGTACCCAGCACGCCGTTCACGAAGCATCAATGCGCTTGATGCACTGCGATATGAATGATGTGTTTATTTTCGCACAATCAGACTGTCATAATCATGGGTGGGTTTGGTGAGGCCCATAATCTCAAGCACCGTGCCTGCAACTTTGCTCAATCCATTGTCTGGATTTTGATCAAGCTGTAATGCGCGCAGTTTGGGGTGGTTTGGGGCATAGATAATAAAGGGCACCGGATTAAGCGTGTGAGATGTTTTGGGTTGACCCGTTGCCTCATCCACCATTTCATCCGCATTGCCATGATCTGCGGTTATTACACACACAAACCCCTTTTTGGTAAGATATTCGCATAATCGGGCGAGTTCTCGATCTACGGTTTCACATGCCACTACGACCGATTCAAATACTCCAAAATGCCCCACCAGATCAGCATTGGCGAAGTTTATAACGCCAAACCCAATAGCGGGCTTGTCTTCGATGTGTTTTATGACCCCATCGACAATGTCTTTTGCGCGCATCTCGGGTGTCTTATCATACGTCACTTTTGTGCTTTCCATAAAAACATGCTCTTCGCCGGGAAAGACTTGTTCAACACCCCCATTAAAAAAGTACGTAACGTGGGGAATTTTATCTGTTTCTGCGGCGCGGATTTGCGGGATACCCGCCTTACTTACCACTTCTCCCAATGTTTCAGTGAGGTGCTTTTTTTCGAAAAATACGGGGTAGGTGAATGACTGATCGTATTGAGTCATGGTGAAGGTAGGATTATTGGGGAACACTTCGTGGATTTTGGTCACGATTTGCTTCATGCGATCAGATCGAAAATCAAAAAAGAATAGCGGCTCACCTGCCCCAATGCCGGTGAATGTGATGTCAACCCGTGTGGCTTCTTGCATCTCATCGCTTAACCCTTCGGCATAGTTGTCGGTAAATGCGCTCATAAGGTCGGGCTTTTCTTTCACTCCTTTGCCATGTGCCATGACATCAACAGCTTTGGCGGTTCTGTCCCAATTTTTATCTCTATCCATTGCGTAAAATCTGCCCGTCACGTCAACAACTTTACCGTAGTGCAATTCGTTCATCTTATCAAGTAGTTGCTTTGCATAGGTTGCGCCCGATTGAGGGAGCGTGTCGCGACCGTCACTAATAAAGTGGATTATGGGGCTCATACACCCTTGCTCATGCATGATTTCAAGCAGTTTGTGCAAATGATCTTGGTGACTATGAATGCCCCCCGGCGAAACCATTCCTATCAAATGAACGGTCTTGGCTTTAGCGATCATAAGAAACTCTTGAAATGTGTGTTTTTGGATGATTCCTTCTGTGGGGTCGTTTGGATTTTCAAGTGCCCGGCTTATACGAGGTAAATCTTGGAAAAAAACCCGCCCTGCGCCAATTGTAAGGTGGCCCACCTCAGATCCGCCAATTTGCCCGTGGGGGAGGCCCACGTATTCATGGCTTGCCTGAAGTTGGGTATAGGGGTATTCTGCAGATATTTTGTCCATAAAAGGCGTTTTTGCCATATGGATGGCATTGTGCTCGTTGAGTTTGCCGATACCCCAACCATCTAGGATGATAAGCGCGAGTTTTTGCATAGGTATGTATAGAATGGAAAACAGATAATAGTCAGCATGAAGGCTTACTTTTTTGCAATAGTTGCTTGTTGGGTGTATTTGGTCTGACTTATTTGGTCTGCAAAGCATTTCACAAAGCTATCCACCGCTATTTTAGGACTTTCAATATCAGAATATTGGGGTTCCCAAATATAATCGTCAAAAATCATAATACCACCTTGTTTTAATAGCCGCCAACTTAAAACCGCATCCTCGAGCACATCACTCGCTTTATGAGAGCCGTCAATATATATGAAATCGAATAAATCTATAGGAAGCATCTTGAGTGCGATATGCGAGGCCATTTTCATTTTAGTTATCTTGTGAGCGAATCCAGAATGGCTTATGTTCATGTCAAAGTGTTGTTCCACTGTATTGAAATCAATATCTGTTTGACTATGCTCGGCGCTTCCCTTCCAAGTGTCTACACACGTGATGTGAGTGCTTGGATGCGTGAGGATATTCTCAAGAAGCCAAATAGCAGATCTTCCTTCAAAAGAGCCTATTTCCAGCGCAGACACTTGTGGACAATTCTTAAGGTGCTTTAAGCTATCGAGCCATTCATGCTGCGTGGAACTAAACCAATCTGTTTGAAATATGTATTGTTTTGACACATGAACATTATACTGCTTTCTCTAGATGATAAATGATGGTTGTGATGATGGGTTTATGGTAAGGCTGTATAATCGTTGTATGTATGTATTATTGAAGAGTATCACTGTGTTTGTTCGTGTTTTTGTCGGTCTATTGCGCTTGTTTGGCTTTGGGGGAACGGCACTGCCCGGGCTTTGGGTTGAGCGCTATGCACCGTGGCTTATTGGAGAGTATGCCAAATACTACGACACCATTGTGTTGGTAACCGGCACCAATGGTAAAACAACTGTACAACTGGCCCTGCAACGGGTGCTTGAAGAGGATAGACGCCGCCTGGTGAATAATGCAAGCGGATCCAACATACTGCGGGGCATTGCATCAACAGTTCTTGCAGCAGGTATACCGGCTTCTGGCTCGGTGCTTTTGTGTGAGGTGGAAGAGGCAACCATGCCACATCTTACCCGTTTGCTTCGTGCACATATTATCGTCATTACCAATCTCTATCGCGACCAGCTCGACGCATACGGCGAGCTCCATACGACAGTCAAATACTTGAAAGATGCGTGTTTGGAAAATCCCGATGCCACCATCATATTCAACGCGGATGATCCTTTGGTGTCCGACGCTTGCACAGGTCTACCCCACAAGAAACAAAGTATATCTTTAGGTTCGTATGCATCACAGTTTGCTTATGAAGGGAGCGTGCCACAGAAAACCGATGTGACATATGAGGCACAACGTATAGTGGTGCAAGAAGATTTAGCTATACACATTGAGGTGCGTGATAATGGGGCAGAGCGCATTTTTGAATTTATGTTCCAACCTCCCGGAATGTATAACGCATACAATGCGCTCGCCGCATATGCCGCATCCCGAGCGCTTCAAGTTGAACACGACATCGTTATTAAGGGCCTTGAGGCAACGCGCCCGCCGTTTGGGAGGGGAGAACGCTTCACAGTCACCGCATCAGATCCCTCGCTTTCACTGCGCATGTTTCTTGTTAAAAATCCGGCAGGATATGGCCAAGTGTGGAGCTTGTTACAAACGCTTACCACACCTTTTTCTCTGGTGTTAGCCCTTAATGATCGTGTTGCCGATGGGACTGATGTGAGCTGGATTTGGGATATTCGCATGCCCCCGTTTCAGTCGGGGCTACTCCAAACCATCTGTTGTACTGGCACTCGGGCTCATGATATGGCGCTCAGAGTGAAGTATGAGGGCATTGAAGGGACGAGCTTTTTGGTGGAACCGTCTTTGGAGAAAGCGCTTCGACACATGGTGTATCACACCAACGCTCATCATCCCTGCTTTGTGCTTACGACATATACTGCCATGAACGAATTGCGCAGACATCTCAATCAATTTGTTGCGGTATTACCCTATCAAACATGACATACACACAGAGTCTGAGGCTTGTTCATTGCTTTCCGCACCATATGAATATTTATGGAGATTGGGGCAATATTGTGGCAATAACCAAACGATGTCAATGGCGGGGTATTCGGGTGGATTATGTTCCTATACATGGTGCGGATGACTTCTCTCACGTTGAGTCAGGCGACTTGTTCTTTTGGGGAGGTGGCCAGGATGCAGATCAAATGAGCGTTTTTCGCATCATCGAATCGGCCAAAAATCATTTTGTGCAAACGATTACACGCTTAGTTCAACAAGACAAGGTATTTTTGTTAGTATGCGGAGGTTATCAGATGTTTGGCCGATATTTTATTGACGCACAGGGAAATAAAATCCCCGGATTAGGAATACTTGATATTGAAACAAAAGCGAGTGGGCCCGGCGTAACAGAACGATGTATTGGAAATGTTATTATAAAAACGGAGCTTGAACTAGAGCCCCAGACTATTGTCGGATTTGAAAATCATGGTGGCCAAACGACGTTTGTTGCCGGTTCAAACCAGGGGTTGCAACCCCTTGGACATGTGATACGAGGCCATGGAAATACATTACGTGGAGGCGTTGAAGGGTGTGTGTTTCGAAACGTGTACGGTACATACTTACATGGGCCCATACTCCCAAAAAACCCTCATTTCGCCGACCATCTGATTGCTCAGGCGCTCCGCGTGAAATATCAGACGAACATTGAACTCGCTGCGCTTGATGACACACTTGAATGGCATGCACATACTGCAGCGCTTAAGTTAGCTGTGTAGTATCATAAATGTATGAGCATAGCGATATCCCTTCACTCACCCCATTTGCATGAGCGTCATTTTAAGCGCATTAACCACCTTCTTTTGATCATTTTAGTGCTCCTTTCTGCGTATATCATGTTTATACCATTTGTCCCGGAGGTGACTGCGTTTTACAACAAACAGACAGACAAAACAAGAGGATTTAAGTACGAATCGCGCTTGGCGATACAAGAGGCAGAAAGACTTGGCATATCTCGTGAATATTTAAAACCCATTCCAAACGAAAACCGACTGGTAATGCCTCAAATCGGTGTAGATTCGCTCGTCGTCGAAGGTATTGGCCCTGATGTGCTTGATAAGGGTTTGTGGCGTCGGCCCAATTCATCAACTCCTGATAAGGGTGGTAATACCGTTATCACCGGCCATCGGTTCCTTTATTCATCTGGTCCCAAAACCTTTTACAATTTAGATAAAGTGCAGATAGGTGATAAATTCTTCTTGTTTTGGGAAGGCGTAGAATATGATTACGAGGTGGTGGATATATTTGTGGTTGAACCAGATCAAATAGAAATAGAGGACAATACTCCTGAGCCACTTTTGACTCTTTACACCTGCACACCATTATGGAGTTCTGCGCAGAGGCTCGTCATTCGAGCTCGTCTTATTAATTAACTTCATCTTATGACTGAAAGAACTAAAACGATTATATTAATCATACTGATAGGGCTCGCTGTCGCGTTTATTGCATATATGCGTGGAGGATATGAAGATCGCTTCATTGACTCTCTTCGCTAGGCGATTACAGAACCAAGTTGTGAAAGTTTTTCAATTCGCCTCAAGTAGCGTTTTTCAGCGCCTCGGGGTAAACGAATGAATGCGTGCACCAATGGTATCGCGTTTTCAAACGTAATGTAGTCTGCGCCAAGCGCCAGCACATTGACTAAATCATCTCGGCAGTCCGCCTCAAGCATCGCCTGATCTGTTGCGGTGGTCGCTCGCAGATGTGCATATCGATTTGCGCTTATAGCGACTCCGCAACCTGAACTACACAAAACAACGCCCAACCCTTGCGTATCCTGACCCATGCGCTTTGCAAGCTCAGCAACCCAATCAACGTAATCATCTTCGGGGTTGAACATTTTGTTGCCACAATCAACGACGGTAAACTCTGATTGAAAGTGACTGTGCAATTTCTCTTTGAGGGCAAAACCTCGATGATCTGCTGCGATATAGAGTGTCATATGCTTTCAGTATACCTCATTCACATGGTACCATAGAAGCCATGTTTATCGATACACACTGCCATTTGAATTTCAAAGCATTTGAAGGTGGTGAAGCTACCATTGTGCGCAAAGCACAGCAGGTGCAGGTTGAGATGGTGGTGGTGCCCGGCACTGATGTGCCCACATCACAAAAAGCAGTGCGCATTGCGCAGAAAAACCCCCAAGTATATGCATTAGTCGGCGTGCACCCCCACCACGTCACACACTATATGATGCAAGATGACCCTACTCTCGCATTTGAGCGTGATCTCCCTATACTTGAGTCGCTTGTGCAGGAGCAGAAAGTGGTTGGAATGGGGGAAATAGGGCTTGATCGACACACGTATGCAGTGAGCAAATACGGCCCTTCATCTGTGGTGAGCGATTCTTTATTTGCGCTGCAAAAAATGGTGTTTCTCCGCCAACTTGAGTTAGCGCATCGGCATGGTACTTCAGTGTCAATTCATAACCGTGAAGCGCACACCGACTTGATTCAGATATTTGAAGAAAACGCAAAGCTCATGCAGGAGCTGTCACATAGGATTGTGCTTCACTGTTGCGAGCCGATGGAAGCATTGCTTAATCTCGCGAAACGATTTGGGTGCTTTATTGGAGTTGATGGTGATATCACGTATGATCGTGCAAAACAAGAATTCATACGGAACGTCCCTTTAGAGATGCTGGTGCTTGAAACCGACGCTCCTTACCTTTTGCCGGAGCCCTGGCGGAGTCAAAAAAAGTATCCCAATGTGCCTGAATATCTTCCACGAATTGCTACAGAGGTTGCTCGGGTGAAAAATGTTTCGGTTGAGATGGTAGCTCATGTTACAACCCAAAATGCAAGGGTGTTGTTTGGATTACCACAACAAAAACGTAGCAACCATGGCAAATAGAAACCCTGTTATCATGCTATCAAGCATATATCCCAAGAAACCACCAAGTGTAAATATGCCAAAGAGCATCCAAACACTAAACTCTCGTCGGATATGTATCGCGAAGTGAATCACCATGATAAATATGCCGCTTCCCAATATGTAAAATATGACGCCTTCATTCATAATGAATATCATAACGTAGTTAATACACTCTGCCATCCGTCTACAAACTGCTTTCTGGAGTATGTGGCACTTTTGGCTTTTGCTTGAGCCCCAAGCGTCTCTCGTTTTGAATGGTCTGATTGTAACATTTGTATGGCATGAGCAATAGAGGCAGTTGAAGAGCTGTCGACAAATAACGCACCCTTATCTGCTGATATTTCATGAAATATTGGTGCATCGGTGAGAATGGATGGTGTGCCGAAATGCCCTGCTTCAATATATGCGTATCCAAATCCCTCATCCAACGAAACCAACATGTTGGCAAGTGCGTGGGTAAATAGTGTTGTAAGTACCCGGTCATCGACAAAGCCTGTGCAGAGGATGCGGGCAGGGTTGGCCTCGGCCAATTCATGGAATTTTTGAAGCTCACTTGACCACGGATGACCATCAGAGCTCTTAGTAAATGCCCCCCCGACACACACAAGCGTAATGTTCGCCTCAATTGCGGCTCGCGCCATCTGCGCAATGTTTTTGTGCCAGTTTACATCACCCACATATAACACATATTCATGGGGGGTAAGTCCGTATGGCAGTATTTTTTCTATGTGTTCAACCGACACATCTTGCAAACCCGAGTAGGGATACACCACATGAATGATGTTGGGATCCAGTTGGCATATATCAATCAAGTCTCGTTTACTCGTTTGACTGTCGGTGACGAATGCTCGATAAAATTTCAGCAATTTGAGATTAATAGTTTTCCATAGAGTGCCCTTGATACCAACCCAGGGGAACTGTGTGTGCTTGAGTGGGATGACATCGTGGATAACGCCGATAGTTTGTCGATGCGCAACAAGATCGCCTGAAAGGTATGGAGGGGCAATGAGGTTAACAAACGGATGTATGGCAATATCTGACGCAACATTTGATATGGTGCTGTCTTGCTCTGGAAAGGCTGATTGAAGGGCTTGGGCATATCTTCCGATCCCGCGTATGCGCGATTGGCCGTCGTGTGCTATAGATTTGATAATTTTGACTGATTTCATAGGGGTTCATCAGATGTATCATCTAAACGACCACATGTTTGTATGATGATATCAATATCTTTTTGTATTTGTGTCTTAAGTGCTTCAATTGTGGCAAACGCCTGCGTATCTCGAATGTGATGGATGAGTTTGAGTGTGATGTTTTGAGTATTATAGTCACTACATAACGATTTGGTTTGTATAAGATGTGATTCTATACTTACGATATGCGTTTGTAGAGTTGGTTTAGGGCCGATATGTATGGCTGACAGAAATGATTTTGAGTAAGTGGGAAATTGCAGGGTAGTAAATCCCCCATACACCCCCGCAAGATCATGTGCCTGCCCCTCTAAGAGGTGAATGTTGATGGTCGGCACGACACGTGAGCTGCCCAAGCCCAACCCTTTAACTTGTGTACCATGCAATACGATGGGCAATGCGCCATTTGACATAATTTGTGTATTGTAACAGGATAACGATGCGGGCTTGTACTGCTTGTGTGGTATAGTTTCCCTCATATGCACACAATACCAACCTTGAAAATCAAACTCATAGATACGAGCCTTCCCGTTCCTCAATATCATACGGCAGGATCGGTCGCCTTTGATGTATATAGTAGGGTTGATGTTGAAATCGAACCATGGAAGCCGACGATCATACCGCTTAATCTTGTCGTTGCCACCCCCGAAGGGTACTTTCTTATGCTTTCCGCTCGCAGTTCGACCGCCAAGCGATATGGCCTTCTGGTGGCGAATGGTATTGGTATCGTAGATCAGGATTATTGCGGCGATAATGATGAGCTGGGCTTGAGCGTTATAAACTTTACTCCGGAGCGGGTGAGCATTAAAAAAGGAGATAGAGTAGGCCAAGCCACACTAGTTTCAATAGCAAAGGCAAACGGCTTTGACGTAGTCACTCACATGAAACAAGCAAACCGTGGCGGATGGGGAAGTACCGGATCATAGTTATGCCTCATTCTGGCTCTGCGGTTCCTTCAAAGAGCACACCCTTAAGCTCAGGGTGCTTGGCATACAGAAGTTTGAGGCAATTTCGCAGATGATATGCATATCGATAATGCGCCCCAATACCGGTTCGAAGTTCTGCTTCATAAATAAATTTGTCGAGTGTCGTCGTATGCTCGAAATGGTAGGTGTGTCCAAGGAGAGAGTAGTAAAAATATCGCATATCTGAGTTATGAAGCATTTTTTCCATGCGTTTCTTTTGCGTGAGGCCAAGAGCGCTAAGTGATTGCAGTTGTTTTTGCATCACTACGTCTTTGGTTTGATCTGATGCATCATAAAAACCGTTTGGTTTGAGTGTTGCGACTTTTTGACCGGTGCGATGTCGGTTGAGATCTCGCATTTCGGCAAATGCCACTTGACGCCATCCAAAATTCACTCCAATTGAGCGCACTTCATCAGGGCAGGGTGAGTATCGATTCTCTCTCATCACCAGATATTTGTCTAGCCATAATTTTTTCTTTTCTTGTAAGGACAAAAATGCTCCATCTGCTTTCACCTTTGCCCCAGCAGAGGTGAGAGTCAGTCGTTTGAAATTGAGCTCAATGACGTGCGCAACGTCTGGTTTAAAGCGCGCATGACGAATAAGCCGGGGGGTTACCAATTCAAGTTGTCGTTTCATGTGTGTGCCGATAGAAACAAACTCTTTGAGCGGATGAGACAAAAGAGTTGAGATAAGCTCGACCCAATTTCTTGCAGACATGATGAGCATGACATTCGTTTTGGCACACACGGGTAGAAATACGCGCGCCCTATCAAATGCGTAATTGCGGATCATGCGCTCTCTTTTTTTAATTCCCGAAGGGGTTTGGTCATTAAGCACGGCGTGTGGTATGTTCATGGCTTCAGGATGCTTCATACCATAGTGTGTCCACAGGGTAAGCGCTTTTTCATACGCCTGAAAGGCATCGCGCACAAATTGTTTATAAGCCCCAGTTTCAGTTATACCAAGTGACGCAGGGGTCATGACACCCGATTGCTTCATTTGGATATAGCGGGTTGAAGATTCTTGGCCTGAAGCAGTAGGACATTGTGCCCATAGGAAATATGCCCCGTAGAGTGATATTTCATCGATAAACATGGCGACCGGAGCCATGTCGGCTATAGATGCGTGGCCATAATCAACCATTTTAAAGATTGAATCAACGGATTTATCTGTGTCGGCCCAGTTGATCTTTGACACGATAGCATCAAGGCCGTCGTTTGAGCGAGAGTAGCGCGCACCCGTTGCAGCCAATAGCTCGGGGGTAAGTGCCGTACAGCCGGCATCCTGTGATGCTTGTGAGGGCATAATTGCCACATGTTGAACGCGCATGTCTGGATTATAATGTGCGAATTCAAAAATTCCCACAGCAGTTATGCCCCTTGCAGATTTTGACTTCGAGCTTCCTCCCGAGCGCATTGCGCAATCACCCGCTCACCCGAGAGATCATGCGCGACTTCTGGTATACCACAGTGCTCAGGATCGGTTGGAAATCGACCGATTTTATAACATTTCCCGTCACATACAACCAAAATCATTGATGGTCTTTAATGAAACGTGTGTCGCTCCCGTTCGAATTACTCTGCAAAAACAGTCAGGTGGCAAGATAGTGTGTTTGTTTATGTTGAATACTCCCAAAAGTAGGCCGCAACATGTTGATGTCATGGTTGATAGGAAAGTTGAAATAGGGGACAATTTGTATAGCCAAGATGGAACGATACTGGTCGGGGTCTGGAGTGCTCATCGAGAGAAAAGCATATTCGAGCTCAAGCTCTCCCTTACCTCAACTGAGCTTTTTACATTGTTGCAACAACAAGGGAATATGCCCCTTCCGCCATATATTGATGCAAGTCACACAAAAAGAGAGTCAATGCTTCATGATTATCAAACAGTATATGCCAAAACGGAGAATAACGATGGAGGTCTGTTTTCGATCGCAGCTCCAACCGCAGGACTACATTTTACGCACGAAACATTTGCGTCGTTGCGCAGTCATGACGTCGAAATGGCCCAAGTGGCGCTTGAGGTGGGGCTGGGTACGTTTGCACCCATCACAGAAACCACTATTCGAAAAGGTGTTTTGCATAGTGAATGGTATAAAGTCCCCCCCGAAGCTAATGGTCAGATAACCAATGCACTAGAGCAAAAGAGGCCCATTATTGCAGTCGGTACCACGACAGTCAGAACACTTGAATCATACTCAAGGCTTCCGAAAGCCTCAAAAAATGCTTTAGATGGTTATCATCACACTAGCATTTTCATCCAGCACCCCTTTCATTTTGAGGTCATTACCGGGCTTATTACCAATTTTCATCTGCCAAAATCATCTCTTATGATGTTGGTTGACGCCTTTTTGAGATATAAGCAATCAAAAAAAACCATCAAAGATCTGTATAATTTCGCACTTGCCAATAAGTGCTCATTTTACAGTTTTGGAGATGCAATGCTCATTTTGTAACACCTTTGTTTATGAACAATTCACTCTTTTCCATTACCCATACATCAAAAAAATACGGAAGTCGGGCTCGAACCGGCACAATTCGTACTCATCATGGCACGATTAAAACACCAGCATTTGTACCTGTCGCAACAAAAGGAGCGCTTAAATCATTGACACCGGCGCAGGCTCAAGATATGAGCGTACAAGTATCTTTTGTAAATGCGTATCACTTGGTGGTTCACCCATCAACAGCAGTGGTGCGTGCACATGGCTCTATTCACGAATATGCGCGTATGCCGTGGCCACTTTTTAGCGATTCTGGCGGGTTCCAAGTATTTTCTTTAGCTCAAAAAGCTCGAAGAGGGAAACTTCGAGATGGAGAAGAGTCGATACTTGTGTCTTTGACACAAGAGCAAGTGGTTTTTCGATCGGTATATGACGGAGAGCTTATCACGTTTTCTCCCGAGCTCTCGATGCAATATCAGATTGATATCGGGGCAGATATGATTATGGCGTTTGATGAGTGTACGTATTATCCTGCAACTCATGCGTATACGGCTCAAGCCCTTCGCCGGACTCATGAATGGCTCAAAAGATGCGTGGTGTATAAGAATAAAAACAAACGCCCTGATTACCCACAATATCTATATGGTGTCGTGCAGGGTGGTTGTTTTGAAGATTTGCGTGTGGAATCAGCGCAGTTTGTGGGTGAACAAGATGTTGATGGCATTGCAATAGGTGGTGTCAGTGTTGGTGAGAGCAAACAAGAAATGCGCGAACAAGTTCGATGGGTACAAGCTCATGTGCCTCATAAAAAGCCAGTGCATTTGTTGGGAGTTGGTCATACGGACGACATATTGGACCTGGTGCATTATGGCATAGACACATTTGACTGCGTCGAGCCAACGCGCCTTGCTCGAATGGGCGTTTTGCTGACTGCATCAAACACTCATGAATCCGCACACCGGTGGCGGTGGGAAAAAATAGACATTACCTCCATGATGTATAAAAACGATACGAACCACATAGTGTCGCCTTCCCAATATGTGGGGCAGTTTACGTATTCCTATCTTCATCATCTTTTCAAACAAAAGGAGCTTTTGGGATATACAATCGCTACGATGCACAACGTGGCAACCATGGAACATTTAATGACCCGCATACGAGAAGACATTCAAAACGATTATATCTAGGACGAGATAGCGCTTATGATATGTGACCAGGGTTTCACTGATTCTCCCTCGACTTGGCCCTGAGTTATGAGCACTCTTTCAGAGTTCTCTTGTTGCATCGAAATGACTTTGAGTCTTTTTTTCACATTCTTTATCACTACTTCTGTCCATACTCCTGGCCATGGGTGTAGTGCGCGCCACATATTGTAAAGGTGATGCGCCCTAAGATACTGGGGGGGAGTACTATTCGGATTTTTCATATAAAAATCCTGTATGAGTTTAATGCCTTCAATAGGCTCTGTGTTCCCGTCGATAAGGTTATTAAGTTTTGTGTAATCAATATATCCATCTGCACGAGTAAGTTTACGTGTATACGTGGCTTGTGTATGATCTTGGAGCGTGCGGTTAACTGCATGTACATGTGATAGATGTTTTGATAGAAGATGCAGGTTCAACACAAGGAGTTTTTTTTGAAGTGTTTCTTGCGTGTCGGTGTGTGCAAGTGGAAACACAACCTGATCGATTATGTCCCCCTCATCCATTTTTTGATTCATATGCATGAGGGTCACTCCACTATTTGTTTCGCCCATAAGAAGCGCATATGCAAGAGGACTTGCGCCTCGGTAGTGAGGGAGTAGTGAGGGGTGTATATTCCAAAAACCATACGGTGGAGCGCTTAAGACATCTGCGGGTATCATTTCATGATATGCAAATAAAATACATAAATCGATAGCGTGCTCGTGCAAAATGCGAGAGGAAGCGGCGCCATGGGCTTTTATACCATCACAATAGCAAGGAATTCCATTTCGTTCAGCCACCTGCTTCACGGGGGTTTTTCTGAGGGTTAGACCTCTTCCTGCCGGTTTGTCGGGTTGTGTGAACACGACTGAAATAAAAATGCCCAGCTGCGAAGATTGGGCGATAAGCGCCTCAAGAAGATCTGCGGAAAACTGAGGGCTCCCTAAGTAGGCTATTTGAAGCGGTCGAGAATGTGTGGGCATATTAATTGGCCATACTGTCTATCGTTTTAATCGTTTCGGTGATAAGCATAAACAAATTGGGTTCTGCTTTGATCCAAACATCTTGTAACCGAGCGCTTTCAGATGCTGTCAGGATTTGTTGATACTCCTGATTTGTGAGTTGAGCGGCGCGTGTTGCATCAAATGTGCCGCATTCAAGCCCAAATGTGCCTGAGTTGGAGCTCACCCCTTCAGGAAGCAAAAATCTGACGCCACACTCACTATCTTCAAAAATTGCATAGGAGAGAGTCGTTTGGTCATCTGACGCATCTTGAGAAGTGCGCTCCACGGTTTCTTGGGCCTTTAATAGCTGTGTCGTGTTTGAGCGTTCAACGTGCATGCCTTGACGTATGCCGGCTGCGAATGCGACTAACGTGATGAGGGCCATAAGAATAAGCCACGATCGTAATTTCATGGGGATATTGTACTAGAAATGTACGTGATAATATGCAGGTTGACAGACGTTTCTTAAAATGAGATAATGCAAACCAGGTCTCCGATCCTAAGCGTAGCAATGCTTTTTCTTAATTACTAAATCGCTCGGGGCCTTGCGCTTTAGGCGCAAGTTGACATGTTGTCACAATTTGTCATTGATAAATTGGCGCATGTGACCCTTTTTCTCATGCGAGAAAAAGCGATATGTACGCATAGTTCGGGACCTTTTGTTGCTTTCTTGCCGTATTCCTATCTTCAGATCTTATCGTTCATACCATGATGTCAGAATATTGTTATCGTAGACAGATATACAATGAGGGATAGATACTCTATTTCGTTTTGTCTATTAATTCCATTTAATAATTCAGTTACACGCTATGTCTACATCTTCTCCCAAACCAAAAGAGGCCAATGTTTTGGCTCACGATGGTTTAGATATGAGTTCATTTCTTGATACGGTCGAATATAAGCCTATCGTACCCCAAGAAGATCTTGCGATAAATTCAGAATCTGCACGAGCACCGCGCGAGGCTGGCTCAACCCCCGACTTGTCGCAACAGTCCGCACCATCTTCCCGACGATATCATAACTCAAAAAGAACGGCTCGCACCACAGACTCTCCTTCTTTTGATCAAGATGGGCAAAATAGGTTGGAAGAGGATTTGAAAGTCAGTTATGAGGCAAAGGGAATTCTTGAAATTACTCCTTCGGGATATGGCTTTTTGCGCCGTGATTATGAGGTGGACCCCACATCTGATATTTACATTTCTCCCTCCCAAATAAAACGATTTTGGCTCCGAAAAGGTGATCTCGTGGAGGGTTTGGCGAGAGCCCCAAAAAATGGAGAGAGATATCACAGTCTTCTTTTGGTCAAAAAGATCAATGACAAAGAAATGTCAGAATCTGAGAGCCAAAACAGACCCCAATTTGATAGTTTGACTTCACTACATCCCAATAGACAGATCAAACTTGAGCACAAACAAGATGTGTTAACCAGCAGAATTATCGATCTGGTTGCGCCCATTGGGTTTGGACAGCGCGCGCTCATCGTTTCTCAACCAAAGGCGGGAAAAACCACATTTCTTAAAGATATTGCTGAAGGAATAACCGCCAATCATCCGCAGGTTCATCTAATGGCAATATTAATAGGCGAGCGCCCTGAAGAAGTCACTGAGATTAAACGATTCATAAAGGGTGAGGTTGCAGCCTCTCATTTTGACGAGCCTCCCCGTCAACAAGTGAAAGTGGCCAATCTGGCATTAGATAGGGCAAAAAGACTTGTTGAGATGGGCCATGATGTTGTTATATTACTTGACTCAATAACCAGGCTGGCTCGTGCGTATAATTTGGCCGGCCCGGTCGATACGCATGGAAACGCCCTTGATCAAGGTTTCCGAAGACAAGATAGATATGGCAGACGTGGCTCTGGTCGCGGTTATGGTCAAAATACTCAATCAGATACAGGATACGTCCGCTCTGGGCGGGGGAGTATGTCTGGAGGCATGGATCAATCTGCAATGTTTCCTGCCAAAAAGTTTCTTGGTGCAGCACGCAACTGTGAAGAGGGTGGCTCATTAACGATCATTGGAACAGCATTGGTGGGCACAGAAAGCAGGATGGACGATTTGATATATGAAGAGTTTAAAGGAACAGGCAACATGGAGATTCATTTGGATAGAAAGCTTGCCGAAAAGCGCATATTCCCGGCAGTCGATATTCAATTGTCCGGTACGCGCAAAGAAGAACTCTTATTTGATGAAGATATTTATAAAAAGACAGTTACGTTGCGACGGATGCTGTCTCTTATGAATTCTGAAGAGGCTATCACGAGTATGATAGATCGACTTGCCAAAGCAAAGACCAACAAAGAATTTCTCGATCAACTTGCAAGATGATATGATACAGAGTAAGATTCAAATCTTGTTTAGCGTATGTCTAACACTCGGGTAAACAAATTGAAACATATGGTGCGCCAGGAAGAGGTGAGCCCGCAGCTTGCCAAGCGCATTAATCGAATAATTGGTCAGTTGAAGGGCATACAGAAAATGAACGCAGAGGGGAGAGATTGCAATGAGATTATCCAACAAGTTTCTGCAGTAAAGCGAGCAATAGATGGGCTCACTGAAGAGATTCTCATACAAGACCTATCACCCTATATCCCTCCGATACGTCAGAAAGTTGTGTCTGAGATGATTCGACGCTCAATTTCACTGTGATAGCCGACGATGCGCGATTTGTTCACACGTTATTCCTTTACATACTATGACCAATACAATGCTTTCTTCGGTACAAGAAACCATACACACGGTGGCTTCGCGCATGGGTATGAATAAACAAGATATTGCCAACATAATGACTCCTGACCGTGTTCTCCAGCATTCCATTGAGCTTTTTAAAGACGATGGCACGAAAATCTTGCTGAACGCATTTCGAGTGCAACATAACAATATATTGGGGCCCTACAAGGGAGGTATTCGATTTCATCCCCATGTCAATGTACATGAGGTTACCGCTCTTGCAACGCTTATGTCACTGAAATGTGCTCTGGTACAGCTCCCCTATGGTGGAGCCAAAGGAGGCGTCAATATTGATCCCAAGCTATTTACTGCTGCAGAACTTGAGCGTGTTGCGCGATCTTACGTACGAGCATTTGGCACACACTTGGGACCGGAGGTAGATGTTCCTGCTCCAGATGTAAACACTAATGCTCAAATTATGTCTTGGATGGTTGATGAATACGTCAAGCTCACCAAAAATAAGAAGGAGCATGCTCACTATTCCGCAACACAACTGCGCGCATCGTTTACGGGCAAAGATATTGAAGATGGGGGAACCTTGGGAAGAATTGAGGCGACAGGGAGAGGGGGCCTTTTCGTGTTACGAGAGTATCTTAAAAAGGTTGGTAAAGAGCCTAATGATATAACGATCGCTGTTCAGGGGTTTGGTAATGTCGGCTATCACTTTGCTTCACTTGCATCTCAAGTAGGATTTCGTGTCGTTGCTGTTTCAGATAGCAAATCCGCGATATATAAACCAGAAGGGTTGGACATTGCCACATTGTACGATCACAAGCGAAATCAAGGCTCTCTTGTGCATTTTTCAGGGGGCAAGCCTATTTCGCTTGCAGAAATATTGGAATTGGATGTGGATGTGCTGGTGCCTGCGGCCTTTGAGGATGTTATTGGGCATTTAAATATGAAAAAAATCCAGGCACAAACCATTTTATGCTTAGCGAATGGGCCCATTACGGTTGAGGCGGACAATTATCTGACCGCTCATCAAAAAGTAATCATACCCGACATACTTGCAAATGCAGGTGGGGTCATTGTTTCGTATTTAGAATGGTATCAAAACATGCACAATGAAGTTTGGGATGAAGATACCGTTAATTTGAAATTAGACACTATCATATCTGAGTCGTTTTCTCATATATGGAAATATGCACAGACAGAGAAATTAAGCTTGAAAGACGCAGCCTTTGCACTCGCTCTTCAACGTATTAAAAGAATATAGCCCTTAAGCTCTGGGTGTATTTTCGGTATAATCATCATATGGCCGACATTAAGTTGTTTTTGGTATTTTTTGCACGCTATACATGGAGTCATCTTTTAAGATTGGCTGAGGCGCTTGAGGGCATAAAAGATTTCGCAGTGGGGGTATTGCTGTTCAAGCGAGGTAAGTATGCCATTTCTCTCATCAACTCTTCCTTTATTGTGTTAACCATTGTGCTGAGAGTGACTGTCCCGATTGTTGCTCAAAACAATTCTTTTTCGCAAGAAACTCTTTTTTCGGAGAATGCTGCTTATAGTGGTATAGATAGGCTTATTGCGTTGGATGAGGCTGAGATATCTCTCGATACCATCAGGAGTCAGGTGCGCGATTCAGTCGAAACATATACCGCTCAAGAAGGGGATACACTCGCCTCCATAGCATCAAAGTTTGATGTAACTGAAAAGACCATACAGTGGGCGAACGGTATGAAGGGAAATAAGATCGATGTAGGGGCAAAATTGAAAATTCCCCCAGTATCAGGAGTAGTACATCAGGTTGAAGCAGGAGACACTATTTACTCGGTGGCAAAAAAGTATGGGGTTAGCGCGCAAAATATTGTGAACTTCCCCTTTAACGAATTTAAAGACGATGCTTTCGGTCTTATTGCAAGCTCAACGCTTATGGTGCCGGAAGGATCTCTATATGAGCCATCACAAAGCCCTATACAAGATACATATGCGTTTGCTCAGGTAGTAGAGGGTGTACGAGGATCAAGCAGTTTCATTTGGCCTACACGAGGTATGATTAGCCAATATCCGGCGCCTTACCACATGGCGTATGACATTGCAGACAACAGCATGCCCCCCATTTTAGCATCAGATGCGGGGACCATCATTTACTCTGGCTGTTTCAGTTGGGGATACGGATGTCATATTATTGTTGATCATAACAACGGATACAAGACTTTGTATGCACATCTTTCTCGAAGGGATGTGGAGCAGGGAAGTGTTGTTTCTCAGGGTCAGCAGATTGGAGTTATGGGATCGACCGGCAGATCGACCGGGACGCATCTTCATTTTGAGATTAGACAGGGCAATGTACTGTTAAACCCACAAGCATTCCTCCAATGAAACAGACACTCGTTTTTTGGAAAAAATACGCACCGCTGACAGTTGTTGTTATCGCAAGCTCATTTCTTGCAACCTTATTTCAGTTTATGTTATCGACCTTGTCTTCAGGTGACAATAATTCAAACGGAAAATATTCAATGTCTCAAATAACCTTACAAGAGGTGCAAACACGAATAATTCCGATTGCTCGACTTCGAGAAGATGCTCCCGGAGAGCCTCTTGATGTTCAAAAGAGGCGAGAGTTGGCAGAAAATGGATTTGCGGTCGATGAAACTATCGCAAAGCTCCCGTCAAGTTTTGAGCTTGCCGCCCAACAACTTGTTTGGACTCATATGCCAAGCAATTCCGCTTTCGCCTCAGCAGTCGATGAAGCCGCACCATTTGAGACAAACATTCCAAGCGTTGCTCGGATATTTGATTGTCCGGGGGACATTGTTGCTAATGTGTGTGTAATAGGTGCAAACACACCAAACGGACCAGCCCTAACCATTTCATTACATAGTATAAATAGTCGTCAAAACCGCATGGAATTCGTTCTTGGTTCAAGTGACGGAGGAAGTCGAGTAGAATATTCAGATTCACCATTCGTTCGAATTGATTTTCAATGAATATAACTCGCCCCCTTGTTCTGTGTTTTTATGATATAATGCGCGTCTAGTTTGTTCACGATTATGCCTTCTCAGCCACGTGTTTCCTTAAATATATTGGGAGAATTGAGAAAAGTTTCCTGGCCGAGTAGGCAAGACACCATAAAACTCACTGTGGTTGTCATAGTCGCGAGCGTATTTGTCGGCTTGTATATCGGTGTTCTCGATGTGTTTTTTGCTCAACTGTTGCGCATGGCAACACAATAACTATTTGTACCTATTTCTATTACCATGGAGGAACAACAGCAATCGACTGCTATAAATGATGCCCCAGCTGAGGCTCGTTGGTATGTGATACACTCACAAACGGGCCATGAAGATAGGGTAAAGAAAAACCTGCAACAACGAGTTGAATCGTTGGGTGTTGGGGATAAAATATTCAATATAATCGTGCCTACACGAGAGACTGTTGTCGTGAAGCGCGGTAAAAAGATTAAACAAATGGAGAAAGTATTCCCTGGATACATTCTCATACAAATGCTCTTGGACGATCAGACGTGGCTAGTTGTCAGAACGACAGAAGGAGTTACCGGATTTATCGGTGTTGGGCAAAAACCCACGCCAATCTCACAAAAAGAAGTGGAAGCTATTATGAAGTTTGTTACTCAAAGACAGACCAAGTTTAAGGCAAAATTCGTAACAGGTGAGGCAGTAAAAATTATTGATGGCCCGTTTGCTGACTTTTTGGGATCTGTGCAGTCGATTGATGAAGAAAAGGGAAAGTTAACGGTTCTGGTTTCGATATTCGACAGAGAAACGCCGATAGAATTGGATTTTTTGCAAGTTAATAAGTTGTAATTATGGCTAAAAAGATAAAAACAATCATTAAGCTCAATCTTCCCGCTGGTGAGGCGACTCCAGCTCCTCCGGTAGGCCCCGCTTTGGGAGGTCATGGTGTGCCCATAATGGAATTTATCAAAGAGTACAACGCCAGAACGGCCAAACAAAAAGGTAATATTATTCCCGCCGTTATTTCGGTATATGAAGATCGTAGCTTTACCTTTATTACCAAGCTACCTCCCGTTTCTGCCTTAATCAAGAAAAAGCTCGGCATAAAGTCAGGCTCTGGTGTTCCCAATACTCAGAAAGTAGGTGTTTTGTCTGAGGCTCAAGTTTTAGAGATTGCCAAGGAGAAAATGGCTGATTTGAATACGCATGATACGAATGCAGCAGCTAATATTGTAAAGGGTACGGCTCGTAGCATGGGCGTAGACATTAGTTCTTAATATTCATCATAGTATGGCAGCAAAATCTAAACCAACACCATCCCAAAAAGCAATGTCGGAAGCACTGCAAACGGTAGCCGATGAAGACGTTGTAACAAAAGCTGTTAGCGTTGAGACACCCTTGAAAAATCCAAAAGAACGTATTGAGGTTCAACCAAAAAAAGCAGTCAAAGCACGTGTACGGGGGGCTCGATATCAAGGCGCACTTAAAACTATTAAAGAAAAAGCGCAAGGATCGTTTTCTATCCGCGATGCAATTCAACTATTAAAAGATATACCACATGCTCAATTTGAAGAAACACTTGAGCTCCATGTAAATATGCTCGAAGAAGTGGCGCGTGGCGAGGTTCAATTACCGTATTCTACGGGAAAGAAAATTAGAGTGGCCGTGGCTGATGATGCCTTAATTGATGTCCTTGAAAAGGGGATGGTAAACTTTGACGTTCTGGTGACGACACCCGCTTTTATGCCGAAATTAACAAAATTTGCCAAGTTACTTGGTCCGAAAGGGCTGATGCCTAATCCTAAGGCAGGCACCATCGGTCCAAATACTGAAGATCTTGTGGCTAAGTTTTCCGGTAATACCGTGCGATATAAAACCGAACCAAAAAACCCAGTTATGCATTTAGTGGTTGGCAAGATGAACATGTCTGTGGATGAGCTCGTCACAAATGTCCAAACATATATAGCCGCACTCGATGTAAAGAATATTCAGAGGGCCTATCTTACATCTACCATGTCACCGTCTGTGCAAGTGACACTCGCATAAGTGTGAAGTCTGCTTATACATCTAGACAAGTTCATGTCATGTGATGTAATCTGTATTGGTATGCATGCACAACCCGACAGTCATATTTCTTATTGGGATTATTTATCACCACATCAGCAGGATCTTATTCGAGAAGGAGGGTTTTTATATCAGGAGATATTTGCAACAAACACGTATAGTTTTCGTGATTATTCGTTTATTGTATTCCCCTTTGCGAAAGCATTTGAAGGATTTATTAAAAAATTTCTACTTGATATCGGTCTTATCACCATTGAACAATATAATTCCGATCATATACGCATAGGGAAGTTATTGTCGCCTGAGCGTTTGAATAATCGCATGTATTCGAGCTCAATATATACGCAACTTTCTGATTCGATTGGTTCAGTGACTGCAGAGAAATTGTGGCTTACGTGGAAATACTGTAGAAACCAAGTATTTCACTATTATCCGCACAATAGTAAAAGCATTGATCTGATTGGGGCTAAAGAACGAATTCATATGATACTAACTACAATGACAGCCTGTTACAATGCCCTGCAAGATAAAGCTGCAAGATATAAATTCGACTAGGACCGTTTGGACAATCTGCAATGCATAGACATGCCTTTCAGCAGAGACAATATAACCTTGCCATTCTACAGATAATAAAGCAAATATAAAAACGGAGGAAAAACTGACGAAATAAGAGAAAAATTCTCTATTTTGTTCAAGAAATACTTACAAATATAATAATTGTATTTGCTACTAAGCTTCAAAGTAGTTATGAGTCAAATACTAATTCATATGACTCAATACTTGTCGATCTTCACTTAACGCATGTACACTCTCCCTGTGTATCAAGCAGACAGGAAAATGTAAGCACAATTACGCAGTGCCCACTTCGAATGAAGCCACACGATCGATATCTGCTATATATCTGTGCTGAGCTTGGTGTAATAAGCCACATCAGAAGGGTTCAACATGAGACAGTTTTAAGATTGATTAACGAAACATAATAATGATTTTATATACTGAAATGCACGCTAAACATTGTTTTATACTAGTTTTGTCACATAATCTGTTCTATCGGATATTTATGTAGGCTTTAATGTAGGGTGAATTATTAGATTGGCTCTCGAGAGCCATACCCACCACGGTATCATACATACTATCAACCCTTTTAACTTTACCGGGCGTTGTGCTCGTTGCTAGTACGTCGCCTGTTTGTATGATTTGCACATCATTTTGCACTGCTTGCACATACACCACACCTTCTTGAATGATGCGATCTGCCTCTTTTATGCCCAGAACTTGAGCTGATAACAAGGCCCTGACTAGTTGATTTTCATATAAGGCGACCACCTCGCCATCAGAATACTCCTCAAAAGTATTTAGAATAGAGAGTGGAATTGATCTGATGTATGTGTTAGGGAATAAGCTTGTCTCAAGGCCAAGAACACCGGAAATATTGTCTGATTCTGGCAATAACTGAGTTGGAGTGACAACTAAATCATTTGCAGTATTTGTATTGTTTTGATGATGTGAGTCGGCAAAGAGGGGTGCGTTAGATGCAATCTCAACCCTCATCGCATTAATCTTTTGTTCACCCAGATACACGTCGTACCAAAATGGCATATTTTTAGAGTAAATCTCGTATATGGCCGTGGGAAACGGGTTACACTTAGGCCCAAATTGAAATACTAACGTAGTTTTGCCATCAGCTTCTAATGGTAATTCAGCAGGACACAGTGACTGACCTATAACAGTATCATTATCATTAGAGGAGTAAAATATGAACATAAACTCTAAATTATCTCTATGCAACGCCTTTAAGGTACCACCAATTATGTGCTCAGTCTGGATAACATAATTATAATTTAATACTTGATTTGGTGATGAAGATTGCAAATGATTTTCTGATCGAGTGAACAAATACCCTAAATACATGACTAAAAGAAACGATATGATGAGAGTTGAGACAACGAAAATACTTGTAATAGGAGATTGTAATGAAGCTGTGATTGATTGATTGGGTCGACTCCAACCTGTAGAAACCACGTGATTTGACTGCAAGTGACTATCATTACTATTATCCAAATCGGGATATGTTTGAGCTAACCAGGATGTCAACTTTTGTGCAGTAGATACTTTTCGCCTTGTTGTATGTATGTTTGTTTTGCTCAAGATCAGATATTGCTCATAACGAGATGGTAGAGAGTTGGGGTGACAATCAAACTCATTAGCATGAAGCCAAACAAAAATACTTTTTACATCAGAGATAATATTTCGAATACTAATGGGAGAATAGCCCGAATTTCGAATGTACGTTATGAATAGGTCTTTATGGTAGTCCTTAATATACATATTAGCAAAAGCATAAACACAATAACATAATAATTAAATCACGTAAGCAGGCTAAACGCAAGGATATACGAATGACAGAAGATATAATAATAGTATAAAATTTAAGTTAACTAATACTAATTCAAATTACCGCACGCATATTGCGCTTTATATAAATAAATATTTAAATATTTATTATTGATAATAAAGATGTTAATCACAGTAATCTGAAAAATTTCTGTGAATACTTCATGTCGAAAATACTATATACACGTTATTCGATCTAGTTTAAATGATTTCGATTTTTATGGAGTTTTTGTAGTTGGATCAGCCTATTTTTTTTAGCGAGATAGTAGATTTGATTGTGTGTCATTAGTGTAATAATTCATCATATCTACCCCATATTTATCATTTTAATTTATGCATTTTCTGTCATTTTATTGAATTAGCACTTGTAGTTGCTTTATGATAAGAAGACTTTATTCTATCGTTATCCTTACACAACAGAATGAACGTTTCATTATTCTTTGGGGATTTTAATACTACAGATCAGATTACACATTTATTTAACTGTTTTTCATTGCAGAGATTTATTCATCGTAGAAATTACTATATCTTAATATTGTATATATGTGAACTCAAGTTGAGCCATGTTCTTAATAATATACACCATTATATCTAGCAAGGGACTCATTATAGCTGAAATATACTGGCTTACTTCGGGTATTGTTTGCTGCATTATCGTTATGAGAATAGTTAAGATCATTACTGGACTAACAAACGGGGAGAGCGCCAGATTAGCGAAAATACTTAGGAGAGAAATGTTACCAAAGTAATAGAATATTAGGGGGACGGTGAATGTTTGAGCCGATAATCCCATATACATTTGATCTTTTATTGCATATATTATTTTTTGTACTATATTCTTATTTTTGTCATTTTGTATTATTTCATTTTGAAATAGGGTGATGCCGAATACGGCTAAGAAAGAAAGTTGAAATGATATTTCGTTCAATATAGTTGTATCAAATCCAATCATTAGGCCGCTTGTAAAAAGTAAAAGATACATTCTATGCACTCTTTTTCCAATAAGTAATCCAATCTGGGATGCGAAACTCATGATAGCGGCTCTTATGATGGATGATTGAATAGGAATAATTGAAAGGAGGATTATAACGAAAAATATTGCGATAATTACTGTCCATTTTTGTTTCACGAAATTAAGCAGCGATTGTATGAATGCAATGAACATAGATATGTTTGCTCCAGATAGAACCATCATATGTGTCACTCCAATAATTTTTGTTTGTTGATAGAATTCGGGCGTAAACAAGTCTTTAATCCCAAATGTTATTCCAATAGCAAGTGCGGCCTGGTCTTGATTCAGGTATGTAGTGAGAACGTCTCTTAAATACGGAGATATGTCGTACAAATTAGAGGGTAAGAAACTCTATTATATTTTCATACAATGACTGCTTAATAATTTCTCGTTTAGTGAGGTCTTCCAGACTTTCATAGGGCCTTCCCGCTATTATTCTTTGTGCGGTGACAGGGCCAACGCCAGGAAGCAGCTCAAGATCTTTCTGACTGGCATTATTTAATGATATGCCTTGTAAGCTGTTAGAATCATCTTGATGCTGAATACTTATTGAGTTAACTGCATCAAGAGACACGAGCCTTCTTTTTTCGATGAAATACCCATCGCGGACCTCGTAGATGCTTGGAATGTGTATCTTTTGCTGATCGGTAAGGACGATAGACAAATTGTAATTACGCTGAATGTAGCCATGATCTGCATGAGCGCTGAGCCCACCAGCCATCTCAAGCAGTTCAAATAGTCTCGTGCCCTCTGTAATCGCGTATGTTTGTGGCCGTATTACAGAGCCGCTGAGATCTACAAAGATGTTAGGTGTTGATGTATCTGATTGTGATGGGGGTGATTCACGCACGAAAACTGTGTCATCTTGTGTATTTGCCTGGCTTGTGGCTAGAATTGAGGTGATGGTTAGATATCCAAAGTATGTGCTGATCGAAAGGCACAATAAAAAAAGTATGATGGGTATGCGTGCGTGTGTTAGAAAAACACGCATCCGATTGTTTTGTTGCTTTTGATACAGAGCCTCAAATTGAGCAAGTAAACCTGAACTTGAGTCGGTCATCTCCGAGAAAAAGCCGTAAATAATACGCCACCTATCATACCAAAACAGATGAGCATCAATACACCGATAAATGATGTTGACACTATCCAAAAAGTTGTTTGTGCGTATAACTGTTCAAAACGATCACCAACGAAAAGATTTATTGTTGCTTGATAGCGTCCGGTTTTGAGGGTATTTTTTGGTAATGTAATGACATTTGTAGAGTCGTTTTTGAGTGTTGTGAGGTTGATTTGTCTCTGTCCAAACACATAAGCTGGTTGTATGACCAGATTTTGAGAATATCCATTTGGGCCTTCTATTGCCACATTTCCTTCTATTACCATGAGATGATTACCACGATTTTGAACTATGGCGACAATGGATTGATCCTGAGTGCTTATCGCAAATGGCCCACCCGTATTTTGGAATAGTGCTATTTTTGGGTCGACATTAAGGAAATCCTCCTTGGTATGACTCAGGACGACAAATTTGTGAATCTGAGGTACCAAGTAAACTGATGGTTCATCACTTTGTGGTTTATATATAGGTTCAACTCTTATTTCGACATCGATGAGATAATCTCTATCTTCAGGGAACATCTGAAGTGCGGCAATCTCTAAAGAGATGTTTTTTGTTTCACTGGAAAGCATGAGCATCGGCTTTTTTGAGGATATTGCATTAAGATTTGTACCCTCAAACAGGTTCACTGCCACAAGCTCTTTCTCATATCTGGGCTCCAAGAAAACATACACAGGATCCCCGGCATTTTGTAGGATGAATGTGTTTTGCAAACCGGTGAACGTACTGTTTATGATGTATCTATCAAGCGGTTTGCTTACGATAATGCGGTAAGGGTGAGATTCTGCGAAATTAAGTGGTGACGTATGAAGCCACAAGAAAAAAGATACAAAAATGCAAAGGGTTCTATGTAGGCTCAAAAATTGACTGCGTGACATCATTGAATAGTAACTCATATAACGCATTATGTGCATCATCTTGACGCATATTTACCCTCAATATCTTTCTCTATCAATCCTTCAATTTCCAACAAAGACAGTAAAGTCATAATTTCTGCGATATTCATGCGTATGTCTATTGCTATCTCATCTGCAAACCGAGGGCTTACACCTAAAATTTTCATGATTTGGGTTTGCTCATGGGTAAGAGATGCCATGCCATGCCCTTTTTTCTTTTCCGCTATACCGTACTCAGATAATACATCTATTCCTGAAGTCACCAGTTTTGCTCCTTGCTTGAGCAGAAGCAGTGGTGCCTGTGCTGTGTCTGATGTGATATGCCCGGGCACCGCGAACACATCTCTTCCCTGATACGCAGCATTTTTTGCGGTGATGAGACTTCCTGATTTTTCAGTGCCTTCTATAACAACGACCCCCTTACATATTCCCGATACTATCCGGTTCCTCATGACAAATGATCCCTTTGATGGTTGAGTGCCGGGAGGAAGCTCGGATAGAATGGTGTTTCCTGATGCTATGATTTTTTCATATAAATAGCGGTTGAAAGGAGGGTATACCACATCAACGCCACACCCAAGCACTGCTATTGTTTTGCCTCCAGTCTCAATAGCTGCCTCATGTGCCAACGCATCGATGCCCAACGCAAGACCGCTCACAATAACAACATTCTCTTGACTGAGTTCAGTCACAATTTTGCTCGTGACAACTTTTCCATATGCGCTATGCCGTCTGCTGCCCACCACCGCAATATAGAGCGCATCAAGCGTTGTCTGAGGTAATCTGTCTTTTTGAAGAGCAAACAGACAGATGGGAGGATCAACAATCTCCTTAAGCAATGGGGGATACAGGGAAGAATAAGGAGTAATTGTGGTGATGCAAGTTGCATGATACTTATTAAGTATTTCTGATGGACTAAACGTTCCTCTCCACTGTAAGAAACGATTGGTCAGTGTACCGCCGAGAATGGGCATAAGAGCTTGTGCAGGTGCGTTAAATGCCTTTTTAGGATCACCGAAACGCTTTACTAGTCGTGCAAACCCCACGGGCCCTACGCCGGGAGCCAATGCAAAACCGAGACATTCGTGAGTGTAGAGCATATCTGACATAGACAAAACCTACGAAATTATACCTTTTTTGTTGCTACAATAAGCGCATGGATATGCCGCTGTAGTTTAATGGATAGAACAAGCCCGTCCTAAGGGTTAGATGGGAGTTCGATTCTCCCTGGCGGCACCAAAAGATTATTAATACATATGGCTCAACCGTCATCCGCGTCACGGAAAAGATATTGGAAATCATTCATTCTGCGCTTTTGGGGTAACTATCTTATCCTTGTATCATTATTTTTCATTATTAAAACATTTTACGACCCACTCCTTTCAGAGATTCAGTATTTTGTTGATACTAAACTTATTCAGAAAACATATGTTGTTGATGTATACGACGACCAGTGGGAGCCCATCCCAGTTATAGATCGACCTAGTCAACAGCCAAAAAGTCAATTTGCGAGACTGTTCAACCTTAAAAACGTAGAAACGATACAACCCGCTGACCCTAATTTTTCTGTCGTAATACCTAAGATAGCTGCAAACGCACGCATCATATCCAATGTCAATCCTGCTGATGAGGCTGAATACTTAAATAAGCTTCAATATGGTGTTGCTCATGCATCCGGAACGTACTTTCCTGGCCAATCGGGACATATTTTCTTATTTGCACATTCTACTGATTATGTATGGAATATTGGTACGTATAACGCCATCTTCTATTTACTTTATAAACTCCAGGAAGGGGATGAAATCAATGTGTTTTATGAGGGCAAACGTCATGTGTATTTGGTAACGGGCAAAAAAGTAGTTGAATCTGATGAAATTGAGTATCTCACGCGGAAAACGCCAACTGAATTTCTGACGCTCCAGACGTGCTGGCCACCGGGAACAACCCTTAAAAGACTCCTGGTATTTGCAGAACCAAAAGTGATGTGACAAGAAGCGCTATTTATCGTATACCGAGCGCATACAAATCAAACGTAGAATCGAGCGGGGCGCTAAAGTTTGTTAGGATGATTATCCTACCATCAGGCGCCATAGTGATGAAATCTTTCTTACGTGGTCCTGTATAGATCTTTTGCGTATTAAGCCCATCATAGTCCATGACGATAATTGCGCCATCAGCTGAGTGAATGATGTTTTTTGAGTTGGGATGGAAAAAAGGATATGAAAAATCATCTGATCGAACTTCACCCTTCATTATTTTATAGTTTCTGTCTTCCTTAGTATCATATACATAGATGTTTTGAGGCTCTAGGCTGCGCATCTCAGGAGTTTGATTGGATCCGAGAAGGGGAGTTTTAAGCACCGGTTCGAGGATGGCGCTTGTTGTTGATTCGTACAGTATTCTTGTTTTGTCCAAAGACATGTCGACGATTAATGTATTATCTTGCAAGAATAGCTTTAATCGTGCGTCGTAACCACTTAAAAGGGCGGAGACACTTTTTGCTTTTTGTTGCGCCCATATTTCAAAGAGATTGCTTACAGAGGATGTGATATCCAGCGGAGATGCATTTTGTGTTTCGAGATTAACTAGATACGCTGTTTGGAAAGTCTCAGGAACTATATATGTGCTTCCAAATCGTCCAGTTCTTTCTGATTCAAGACGCAATGCATTGTTTGCATCTGCTCCTGTAACGAGCACTATCTGTTCGAAATCAGGTGAGAAATATACGAGGATAGACTCAGGATCTATATCTGACGCCAATTGGTTGTAAGATGCTATTTGATTGAGAGTTGGAAACAAGGTTATCGCCTGGGTACGTGTATCGAATACAAATATGCCGTTTTCATCCGTAGTTTCACGTGTTTCTGTTGGATTGGGAAGAGATTGATCTGGTTGAGTGGACGTATCATCGCTTGTGGTGTTTTGTGAAGAGAAAATTAAAACTTTTTTTGCACCAATTCCAAATGGAATAGCACGAACAATCCCAATGTTAGTAAGAGGAGCGAGAGACGCGTTTATGGGGTAGAGCACTGCATCAAGCGATTGTACTATTTCACCCTCAATTTGAACGGTTTTTGACCACGGAAAGTATCCCTCCTTTTGTACCTTGATAACATAATCACCCGGATCCAAATAGAGGCTCGTGTCTGTAACGTCTGTTAAGACGCCGTTTACAAAAATACTTGCTCCTTTTGGAGAAGATGTCATTGCCACAAGGCCTTGAGAATTGATTTGAGCGTCTTGAATATTTATGCGATATCCTCGAGCGAAAAATACAATAGATATCAAAGTGGCAGAAAACAGCACAAGAGCGAATATTTTGGACAGCATTAGGTGTTATTATAGCAGTTGTGATAGGATCCAAAGCACATGATACGAGGTGATATAAAACTGCGCATGAGCGCAGAAAATAACAATGATTAGTAATAGCACAGAGTATGAAAAAGACCCGCAGTATACAGCAGGGGAGTATCATCATCTTATGACCGATTCCATACAGCAACATATCAAACAACTTGTAACTCTCTATGCTGATTTCGGATATCCTCTTGACGCAGATCAAATTCACCAGCTGCTATCGGTTCCGATTGAAAAACAGACGCTCCGAAGTGAACTGGAGAACATGGTGCATTTAGAGGTGCTCGTACACCATACAAACGGTTGGTATGCAACTGCAGGCAATGCACCACTATTTGAATTAAGAAGTAAAAGAGAAAAAATTGCTCAAACAAAACGATTGATATTAACTCGATTTTGCAACTTCGCTAAACAAATACCATATATTGACTCGATTGTGCTTACGGGGAGTATGGCGATTGGAAATGTGCGCGATGAAGATGACATTGACGTGATGATTATCACTGCTTCGCATACGATGTTTATCGCTCGACTGTTCACTTATGTGCTTGTACGTATGCTAGGCATGAAAAGAGGTAGGACAATTGCAGTTCAACCCGATACTATCTGTACTAACTTATGGATTGACTCAACTGATTTGATGGTCATTCCTGAGAAACAGACGCTCTATAGCGCTCGAGAACTTGCAAGTGCGCAAGTCATATTCGATAGAAATGATACTTTTGCTAGATTTATCACATCCAACCAGTGGATATCTGCTTTTCTTCCTAACTGGCGTATGCCGGCGCACGAAAGGGTTTCTTATGATAATCGTGCGCATATGGTGACACGACTGGTGAATAAAATATTGGGGATTTTGCAGCTTGCGTATATGCGCCCTCATATTACCCGTGAAAAGGTTTCGTATACCCAACTATGGTTTCACCCGATACTGCGCGACTTTCAGCATAGATAATTGGTATAATCGTTACTGGGAACTTCCGCAGTGAACGAGAAGGCAACCAACTATTGAGAAGATGTGAGAGTAAAGCCGCAGTGTTGGAACTGGCAGACAAGCACGTCTCAGAAGCGTGTGGGTAAAACCGTGTGGGTTCAACACTGCGGCTTCCCACCTGCGGCACATGGTCAGCTCTGGGCAAAGATAGAGTAAGCAATTGGCAACATAGACAGTATAATGACCACACAGGAGGTATCGCATAGTTGGCCCAGTGCGAGGGTTTGTTCAATGAGACTCTCCGAGTGCGAGCGAAGCGAAGCAAGAGGAGTTAGTCGAATTAATCCCGCGAAGGCTTGCCGAAGCGGGGCTAAACCATAAATATAGACACAATAGTTATGAGGTTATACCAAACACAGACAGTATAATGACCACACAGGAGGTATCGCATAGTTGGCCCAGTGCGAGGGTTTGCTAAACCCTTGAGCCGAAAGGCTCACGTGGGTTCGAATCCCACTACCTCCGCATTCTCAAATGCACCCCCACGAGGGGGGTACATTTGAGAACATGGAAAGCAGGGGAGAGAACCCACTTGTTTTTTCAAAATGTACTTCGTATACATTCTCCAAAGCACAAGGGATGAGACCTACTATATTGGCTATACCCAGGATATTTTTGAGAGACTTCAAACACACAATGCTGGAAAGGTGAGATATACCAAAGGACATATTCCATATACTTTGGTATATCGTGAACAGTGCTGTAGCTTACGAGATGCAAAAGCGAGGGAGAACTATCTTAAGTCTCTCAAAAAAACTGCTTACTTTTTGAAATAACAGGTGTGTTTCCCTCGATGGCGTCCCGACTTAGAAAGCCTATACATCAAATTGTAAAGTAATATCGCACCTGTTTATATCACAGATATGTATACTGTGGTATGCGAAAAAGTAAAACAACTCAACACAAGCCACATGTTGTAATTATTGGTGCGGGCATCGGCTCACTTGCTGCATCGGCGCTCCTTGCCAAAGATGGCTATAGAGTAACGGTTCTTGAAAAAAACGAACAAGCCGGCGGAAGATCATCGCTTCTGGTTGATCAGGGATTTCGATTTGACATGGGGCCATCGTGGTATTTGATGCCTGAAGTGTTTGAGCGATACTTCGCACATTTCGGCAAAGATCCCAAGACGCTATTAGATCTTCAGGCACCAGACCCACAGTACCGCATTTTTTTCCATGACAAAACCCACGTGGATATCGTGCGCAATCTTGATAAAAACTGTGAACTCTTTGAATCGATAGAGGAGGGCGCAGGACACATGCTCCGCGCATATTTGGCCGACAGTGAGCGTAAATACGAAGCATCGCTCGCACATTTCCTCTATCGAAATATGGACTCTGTATTTGACCTTTTAAATGTTGACCTAATGCGCAAGGGCTTCTCTTTAGATGTGTTTGGCACCATGGATAAGCATGTGGGGCGCTACTTCGAATCGGAAAAACTGAAACAAATCATCGAATATACTCTGGTGTTTTTAGGAGGTGCTCCCAGCAATACGCCTGCGCTCTTTAGCTTGATGTCGCATTTGGATTTTAACCAGGGCGTGTTGTATCCGAAGGGAGGATTTTACAAAGTGGTTGAGGCTTTGTATCAGAACGCAATTGAACAGGGGGTTACTTTTCATTTCAATACTCCCGTGTCAAAAATCCTCACTGATAAACGAAGAATCGTCGGAGTACAGACGAATACAGGCATCATTGAGGCTGATGTGCTTATTTCTAATGCAGACTATGTGCATACTGAGGATTTGCTTGATAATGCACGACTGCGTACTTATGATCACGCATATTGGAGTAAGAAACTTCCTGCACCATCGGCATTCCTTATGTATTTGGGAATTCAAGGCAAACTTCCTTCTCTTCGCCACCACACGCTCTATTTTGGGAAAAACTGGATAGAGCATTTCGAATCAATATTCGGTGTGAAACCCTATTGGCCTAAGAACCCCTCTCTCTACATTAATGCTCCTTCAGTTTCTGACCACACCGTTGCACCAGAAGGATGTGAGAACTTGATGATATTAGTCCCTGTTGCGGCGGGGCTCTCTGATGGGTCTAAATGGAAAAAGCATTATGCAGATTTTATTCTTGACTATATTGAGAAAAATATGAATATACGGCTTCATGAACGGATACTCACCCAAAAGATATTCTCAGTAGATGATTTCACCGACCGATATAACAGTTGGCGGGGGAATGCACTTGGCGGTTTGGCGCACACATTGTGGCAAAGTGCTCTGTGGCGTCCCAAGAATAAAAGCGCACATCTGAAGAATTTGTTTTTCGTAGGAGCAAATACCAACCCGGGCATCGGCGTCCCGCCTGCCATTATTTCTGCCGAGCTCGTGCGTCAAAGAGTGAATACGCTTTTGCAATGAGTCATGCTATGTTAGTGCAAGCAGCACCCACGCGATAAATCCGATGCTGGCGTTAATTGTGGGAAATAACCAATATAAACGACTCACTTTCACTGAAGTATCAAAAAGTGGTATCAAAACAAGAGGAACATAAATCAATGTCAGCACAGCGAGTGGTATGGTTGACGTGTATAGCATGATAAGCGTACTAATTGACCAATGAAAAGCACAAAAGAGGAGCGTTTTTTGCTCGCCCAACAACACAGCAGTTGTTTTAATGCCCGCGCGTGCATCGGAGTGGATGTCTGGTATGGCAGAAAATGCATGCATGGCAGTGGTCCATGCAGTAGCGGCAATCATGACAGGGATACTAAACCACCCCCCAGTGAGCAAGTGATAAATCAGTAATCCTGGAAGCCAATAGAAAAAGTTTGAGTATGCATCAATAAAGGGGCGCGCCTTAAATCGCACGGGAGGAGCACTATATGCAACTGCGGCCATTACCCACGATACAAATATGGCAAAAAGTGACCATGATGTCGTCAGTAAAAATATCCCCATCATAAGGGCAAGGCTAATCACGGACAAAAAGAACAGCCTCACAACCTTTCGCTGAGCATGGGTGAGCAACACCTCCTTATCTCCTTTTTTTGGATTGGTGCGGTCGGTTTCTTCGTCAGTCAGATCATTAATCCCATACACGAGAAAGTTACCGGGAAGCGTAAAAAAGGCTAATATCACAGTAAGAGAAATAAAGTTATTCTTGAGAATTTCCCATAGGGTGCGTTCAGGAGATATGGACGCCGCAAGGCCTAGCAGCGCGGGCCCAAGTGTATACATCCAAAATCGGGGACGTGACGTTACGAGTAGTAATCGAACATGAGAGAAAAATTGCATAAATTACATAACAAGCATAACACACCTCTTGACTATCAATGATAATTGCGATAGAGTGAGATGCGCCTATTTATTCTTTAATTTGTTAGCAATATGAAGTTTCCTCCTAAACAAACCATTCTTGTCGTTTTCGCTGTGTTGTATATGGCAATCTCGACATTTGCTGCGGTTCGGTTTTATGATTTGTACCGGACCTATGAGTCGCGTGTGCCGGTAACTGATAAAGAAGCAGAGAAAGAGGCGGCAATCCTTGTCACCCAGCTGAAAAAAATTATGGAGGTACCCGATGAAAAGCCCGTTATTGCCACCGTTAAGGACAGAAACTCACTTGCACAAGAACAGGCATTCTTTGCTCAAGCGGAAAATGGAGATAAACTCATTGTGTTTGAGCAAGCTCGAAAAGCGATATTATTTCGTCCATCTGTTGGCAGGATCGTTGAGTCGGGGCCCCTTGTGGTAAGCCCAGGCCCGCAACAAACTACTCCTGTGCGTGTCGCAGTTTATAATGGCACCACACAAGCGGGTTTGGCAACGGAAGTTGAGCAAAATCTAAAGCAAGCAGCTGGTGCTGCAGTCACCACCACCATCGGTGATGCAACGGTAAAAACATATACCGAAACTTTGGTTGTTGATTTAACGGGAGAGATGGAGGCGACTGCTGATGAGATCGCCAAATTTTTGAATGCACAAGTAGGTCAGCTTCCGGAAGGTGAATCAACGCCAGACGCAGACATCCTTGTCTTAGTGGGAAGTGAATGAAACAAATCGGGTTGATCCAATTTTTCTCCTGCCTTATGAATTGGCGTAGTGTACGAGCAATATTTTTCTTCTTATTTCTTGCACTATTTCTTGCATTTGGGTTGACGATGGGATATCGCGCAATGTTGTATCGGTACAACCATGATAACTCAGACACAAGTAAAGCCCAACGAGCCTTATCAGATTTATCAAAAGTGATGGTGTTGCCTTCAACGCAGCCCACCGTGGCAGTCATAACTAATGAGAAGATCTTGCAAGAATCCTTTGAAGTTTTCAAAGATGCTCAAGATGGTGATGTGGTGTTCGTTTATCCGGGAAAACTCATTGTGTTTGATCCAGTCAATCAAAAAATTAGAAGACTTGCAACACCTGACACAAATTAATCTTTGCGAAGACTTGGATTAGTCTCTGTAAATACTAATACTATTATTTACCTATATTTACCTATTGACATTGTGTTGAAATACGTGATAGGATGAATTGTCTTCATTATGTTTTACAAAAAATACCCCCACAAGAACCCGCTCTATACCTTCGTGAATAGAAGGATGATTACATCTCTCAGGCGCCCACTTTTGTGGATCATGATTCTTACGTTGACCGCCACAAGCTTTCCGCTTATTCCCGTTGAAGGTGCGAATTTTACCAGAGTGTCAATGCGTCATTCACGCATGGCACAGTCTGTTGCCACAAGCGGAACAGACCCAATTCTTGTGATTATGCGCCCGGCAACTACTGCAACAGAAGTTTCTGTGGGTATTTCATTTGGCACGGGATATACAGTCAACGCAACTCCTGCCAATATCACTGTAAGCACCGCAAGCTTACCCGCCACATATCAAGGTTCTGCGGTCACCGCACACCCCGGTATTGGCTCTGCAGCATCTGCAGTTTCAGGACAAAATGTGACATTTGCATCAACCGATTTGACGGTCGGCACCACATACGGGTTTTATATCACCGGCGGCATCACTAATCCGGCGACAACAGGTTCAAAACTCTCGTGGATCTCAACTCACTCTGATGGAACGCCAGATTTTGCGAATTACACCGACGCCATCGATGCGAGTAGAGTCGCATCGTATTTCGTGTCTGACAATGGATCAGCGACAGATAGCGATCAAATCACTGTCACCGCACGTATAGAGCCGATTTACACACTTATACTGAGTGCGCAATCAATCACATTGGACACTTCACTTGCAAGCGTTGAGTATCCCTTAGGTCCCCAAAATGGGTCAGTTAATCCGGTCACCGCTACGGCCACGACCAATGCAAATAATGGCCATGTAATGTGGCTGAGAGCCAATTCAAATTCTGGTCTTACCTCAACCATTAGCGGGACGTCCATACCTTTTGCCGGTACAGCGGCCGATGCTACTCCAAGCACATTGTCTGCAGGCACAGAGGGAGTAGTGGTCGATATAGATTCAACCACAAACACCTCAGGTAGTTTAACGATTTCAGCTGAGTTTAACGGTGTCACAACTTCTGCCGGTGGCACGCCAAGCACGACATTCCAGGAAATTGCATCAGCCAATGGGCCTGTTGGCGGGGTGGGGGATGTGATTTCGATTATTCCTCGGGTTGCCATCAGCACAACCACTCAATCAGCAGACGATTTTACTAACACGTTGACTATTATTGGTGCGGGAAGCTTCTGATGGTTTTAGGTGGGCGAGCGTATCCTTATTGCAAAAGTATCACCGGTGTGGTGTAATGCAACATACGAACCATATGTCTATGATGTATTTGATAAAAAAAATCGTCGTAATAACAGCCCTTGTGTTCGGGCTTGTCTTTCTTCCTACACACACATTCGCTCAAATCACCCCCATTCAGGAGGCTTCACCCTCAGCATCTATTGAAACGATCGAAGTCCCGGCTGATTCCGGAATTAACCTAACTCTCTCACCGGTGTTTCTTAATTTGACAGCGTACGCCGGAAAGTCAGTGAAATCTACAATCAAGCTTACAAATAATAACGAATTCACCGAAAAGTACAGACTCTCAGTGATTAAATTTGTACCCGACACAAAAGGTGAATCCATCATACCCATTGAAGATGCATCAGGAGATGAAACACTTGATTGGGTTAAGCTTGCCCGGCCTGAGGTGACGGTGCGTGGCGGATCTGCCGAAACAGTTGAATTCGAAGTAACCGTCCCCGAGTATGCGTTTTTGGGATACTATTTTGGCATCTCTGCACAACGAGCAGCCGAGCCCGGTGAGCAGGGGACTGCAAAAGTTGTGGGGCAGGCCATAATGCCCATACTGCTTGATGTCGTGCGTGAGGGCGACAAAGGACCCTTATTTGTAGATGGAGATGAGGGCATATATAAGCGAGCTGAGCTGGCGAGCTTTACCACATCTTCATGGTGGTATGAATATTTACCTACTGATTTTGAAATTCGATTCAAAAACACCGGCAAAGTGCACCTTGTGCCATTTGGAGATGTGCTTATTCAACAAGGAGGAATTGATGTCGGCTCACTCCCCATCAATGAAGGACGAGGGAATACAATGCCTGGTGTGACGCGCACCTACACTGCAAGTTGGGCAGATGGATTTATTGTGCGTGAACCAGTGCAAAATGAGTCGGGTTTTGTACTTGATGAGCAAGGAAACAAAACATACAACACTGTCGTACGATGGGATGCACTTCCCAAGATGCGTATTGGGAAATATACGGCCAAAGCTATTGTGGTATACAACAACGGACGACACGATGTTCCGCTTGAAGCTCTCGTTAGTTTTTGGGTCATTCCGTGGAAAATTATTCTTGCGCTTACACTCATTTTGACTCTGGTTATCTTCGGGATTAAAAGCGCAGTGTCCAACTTGATGCGATGAATATTCTCGCGCGCTCAATAGTGCAGCCACTTTCTGTTCGAATAATACTTGTTACTACTTGTCTGGTTGCATGTGCATTATTTTATACCCCTGGGGTGTATGCCAAAAATGTTCCACCACAAGGGTCATTTCGAGTAGAGCCGGCATTTATTGAGGTTGATGTAAGCAAAGATTTTGAAGCACAACAAATTCCCATACGGTATTCCAATCTTACCGAATCAGTGGTTGATGTTGATTTGACATTTATACCGGTGACGTTTTCAGACGATGAACGTATGACGATTCAGTCTGAACCATCGACATTGGTTTCACACATACTTCCATCAGCCCAATCATTTGTAGTGGCACCTATGGAAACAAAGACAGTGCTTCTGTCATTTCAAAATCTTGATCTATTGAGTAGCTCGGATTATTACGAAGCACTCAGTGCCACCATTAACGTTCGAGCTGACGGCGAAACAAGTCAAGGCGCTTCAATTTATGCACAGATAACCACTGTACTTCTCGTGCACAACACGGCATCCAATCGTCATCCTGTGTATTCATTTGCGGCGTATCAACCGATTTTGAACCACATCGTCTTTTCGTATCCAGCGAATGCACTTGTTTCACTTTCCAATAAAGGCAATACGTATGGCATACCCCGTGGCACTATACAAGTGAAGAATGTTTTTGGGCGATTAGTTGCTTCTGGGTCGGTTAATCCAGACTCAGTACGCATCTTCCCTCAAAGCACTCGATTAGTTGATATCACTATGAACAAAGAGCCGGTCTTTACCCCAATAGCGCTTGCTCGCTATGAGCTTGCATTTTACGATCAGCACGCACAGGACAAGGGTAGTATTTCTGACTCTCGGATGTTTCTTTTTATTGATCCGCTTTTCCTCATTTTGACTCTGGTATTTGCAAGCATCTTTGTGCTATTCTTGATGTATGTCTCGCGTATCCGAACCAAAAAGAACTGATCGTCCCTGGACACCGCTTCAGGTTATGCCATCAAATCATAAGTCGCTCCATGCCCGTCATCGGAGGCTCCATGCATTGAAGTCACATTTATCATTTCTCGTTTCAATTTTTCTTTTTATTTTGGTGCTTCTTCTATTGGGGATTTTTTATATGAGCACTCAGGTGGATACCAGCAACACCGACGTGCACACTGAGGCAGACCAAGAAAAAGAGACTGCGTCACTGGTTGCTTCACAAGGGCGTAAAGTTGTCATTGAGCGAGATTGTTATGGCCTTGAGGTACGGTTTGGCATCCGCAAGATGGAGGCATTTGATGATTGCTCACTGCGCGTTTCACTTGATTCGCCCCATGGAATGCTGGTTGTTGACTATCGAGATACGAGTGGTTCGGCGGTAAGTTCAGATATCCTTATGCGTCGAACGCATCCAGAAAAATACGAAGAAACTGAGTATACCGCTCGAGAACAGCAGTACGTCGTTTTTCGTAATAAGCAATCAGGAAATTATGAAAAAACTGCCTTTTTGCAGCTACCAAGCACCACGATAGGCATCACATTGCGCCCAGATTCATCCGTCAGCTATGATGCTGAATTTCAGGATATTCTCAACTCATTCTATTGTAAAAATGAATGTGCGTTGGGTGATGCGACGGGGACAGAGGTGCCCGAAATTGCCACCGAGGAACCGACAGAGGCTCCGTCTGAAATCGAATAACCCCAAAAACATAGCCACACCTATGAACCAATCTCTAAAAAAAACCCTTCTTGCTTTGAGCTCATCCGCCTATTTTATGCTGTTTGCGTTTCCCGCATCAACCAACTATTCGCTTAAAAGCTTTGAGTTTGGCAGTGGAGGAGAGTACAACATGGGGTCAACTAACTATTTTTTGGAAGGATTATCGGGAGAAACAGCGTCGGAGCGACAAAGCTCAACCAATTATGCTGCTAATTCCGGGTTGCAATTTGTACAGATGGCAAACACTCCCGAAACTCCACTTTTCACCAATGATGACAATTGGTACGATAAACTGAAAATTGTTATTGCAGCCTCAAATAATCCATCAGACACCGGGTTTGCGGTCGCAATAAGTAAGGACAACTTTACCACAACCCAATATGTGAAAAGTGACAACACAGTAGGCTCAAGTCTGGCATTATCTGATTTTAAAACATATGCGGGGTGGGGCGGAGCAACGGGCACGCTTATCATTGGGCTAGACGCCAATACAACGTATAAGGTGAAGGTGAAAGCACGCCAGGGCAGATATACGGAAGGCCCTTGGGGGCCGGTGGCACAAGCAGACACGGCGGGCGTTTCGGTGAGCATGGATATTGACATCGCATCTACCGACACCGAGACATCTCCACCCTACACGGTGAGTGTGGGCGATTTACAAGCGGGGACAGTGGTCACTGCAACAGATAGGGTGTGGATCGATTTTGACACGAATGCATACAATGGCGGAGCTATTTATGTTCGTGGTCAAAATACAGGTCTATATTCGGCAAAAAGTGCTCATACCATAAGTTCTGCCTCAACTGATCTGGCAACAGCAGCTTCGGGATATGGGCTGCAAGGAGTGAGCGCCACTCAAACAAGCGGCGGGCCACTCGCGCTTGTCGCCCCCTATAACGGAGCGGGAGATAATGTAGGGATTATCGATACGACATTTCGGGAAATCCTCACCAGTTCTGCACCAATTATCGCTGGGCGCGCCTCATTTTATACCAAAGCGAAAATCACTGCGACGACACCAGCAGCCGATGACTACGCAGACCTTCTAACGATCGTTGTATCTGCGGTATTTTAGGTGAGAATACTCAAACCTCTACCTCCCCTGTGTGTTTATTCTGTTACAACAACAAAACCTCATTTGCAGGTTCGGTACATTGTTGGTAAAGCTTGAACAAACCTCTCTGACTGGTGTATGGGGCTTTCAGTTCTGCAATTAAATGCATTTAGCTCTTGATTTGTATACGAAAAAATGGTTTACTAAATTGAGATGGTTTTATTTCATTTGTTCACGTTGTAGTATCAAAACACTTGTTCGACATATTCTGGCGGTGATTATAGTTGCGCTCCTAGCTTTTGGGACAAGCTATTCTGTATCCTCAACCTATGCTGCAGCTGGCATAAATCAGACGATAAATTTCCAAGGTAAATTAGTAAATAGTAGTGGGCTTAATGTGGCTGATGGAAATTATGACATCACATTCTACTTGTATGCAGCCTCATCCGGAGGTTCTGCCCTATGGACGGAGGTGTGGAACACCGGCACGGCACAGGTGCCGGTGCAAGACGGGGTATTTCGAGTGGCACTTGGCACTCATAGTGTGCTCACTTCATTTAACTTTAATGACGACAGCTTGTATTTAGCGGTGAAGGTGGGCGCTGATCCCGAGATGACTCCGCGCATTCGTTTCACAAGCGTACCCTATGCATTTGTGGCCAAAACAGTGGTTGACGATGCGCTTGATTTTGACCAATTCAAAGACACAATGGCGCTTGATGCCAATACCACAGTCAACCAATCTAGCTACACATGGACTCAGAACTTTACAGGCAATACGACTACAGGGTACACGTACAATGCTAATTCACTCACAACAGGCAAAGGGCTTTTTGTTTCGTCAAGTGCCACCGGGCTTACTGGGAATTTAGCGGAGTTTACGCTGTCAGGGAGTAATGCAGGTAATACCGGTAATGTCGTGCGCATTGCTCAAACAGGCACCTCATCAGCTGCGGTGCCCTTGGTAGTTACTAACCTTGGCACAGGCCTATCTTTCCGGGTGAATGATGAGACGGGCGATGCTGACACAACGCCATTTGTGATAGATGCGGCTGGAAATATAGGGATAGGACTTACAGCGCCACTGCAAAAGTTGCATGTGAGTGGCAATGGGAGATTTGACGGTGGCCTCTATATGTACGGATCACCGCTTAATGTTGAGGTTACTCGCGCACTCCCCACAACAGTCGGGAATACGATAGAAATTGGGAATCTTAATGTCACCAATGGCGCTCATAATGTGAGGTTGTCTGTCACGGTGCCATCTTCTAGTAATTCGGTTGCAAAACAATATCTCATCCCGGTGAGTTATGGTCAAACATCAGGAGCCTGGCAGATTGTGCAGCCAATTAGCGATACTGGTGCATATTCTGGAAATAATTTTGCGATAGAAATTAATGTAAATACGAATGTTGCCACTTTCAGGTTGCGTAGGACTGCTGGCACAACCGCTGGCACCGCCTATGTGCGACTTGAATCCACCGGATATAGTGCAGATGCATGGACTGACTCTTCAACCACATCAACATCATCTGTTACTGCAATATTTTCATCTACACCTTTCACACAAGTTGCTGGTAATGTAGGGATTGGCACGACAAGCCCGAGTAGCAAGCTTACTGTTGAAGGCGCCTTGACTGTCTCTAATCAGTCGTTTGGATCGCTTGGCATCGCAAAAGCTACTATTACATCAAATGACACGTGGGGCACCCGGCTCAACCTTGGGAACACTGATACGGGCGGGGGGACTATTGGGTTTATGAGTTATGGGTCAACCAATCCGTATGCAGCGGCTGGTACTTTTGCGATTTCCACTAATGGACTCGATAGATTTTCTATCGTAAATGATGGAAGCGTTGGTATTGGTACAAATTATCCCTCTTCAATTTTTCATACGGTAGCATCGGGAGCGAAAACAGCTAACTACATTGGAAATCTATTAACCAATACCGCCACATCATCAACTGCATCAATCACCAAGACCGGGCTATCGGTGGAATCAACCGGTACCTGGAATGGGACAACGGCAGTCAATCGGGGATTATATGTTAATGCTACCGGTGGAACTACTAATTACGCCGCAATTTTTGATGGAGGCAACGTCGGCATCGGGACGACGAACCCCGGTGGTCTGCTACATGTCAACGTCGGATCTGTTCCAGCTCTTGGAGCCATTCGGCTCACTAACGGAGCCAACACCTACTTTTCGGTCAATGCAGTAACCAACAACTCACTGTTTTTGGGCACCAATGCTGGATCGGGAGCAACAGGTGCCATCTTATCAAACTTCTTTGGCTATGATGCAGGTCTCAATGCTACAAACGCAAGTGATTCAAACTTCTTTGGCTATCAAGCAGGAGCTAATGCAACAAGTGGAGGAGCCTCAAATTTCTTAGGAACATACGCTGGACAAAATGCTACGAATGCAGGCTATGGTAATTACCTGGGATATGAAGCGGGAAGAACCGCCACCAATGCAAGCAACTCTAACTTCTTAGGGTATCGTGCAGGGTATGGTGCCACAGGTGCCAGTTACGCCAACTACCTAGGTATGGAAGCAGGGAGTGGAGCTACCGCAGCCTCATACTCAACCCTCATCGGCTATCAGGCAGGCAAAACATTCTCTGGAAACAATATTGGCAGTAACAACATTATCCTTGGAACAAACATCTCACTTCCTAATACGACAGCGAATGCACTCAATATCGGTGGTGTTATCTTTGGAACAGGACTGTACTCAACTACCGCTGGCAATCCCTCAACATCTCCTGTAAGCGGAGGTAATATTGGAATCGGGGTAGTCTCACCCACTCAAAGACTTCACGTTGACGGCAATCTTCGACTCACTGGAGCACTCTATGACTCATCAAACTCAGCGGGATCAAACACCAACATACTAACCTCAACAGGAACTGGCACTGCATGGACCAACCTGTCTGCCTCCCTCCTTCCCTCAGGCACAGAAGGTCAGACTTTGTATAACAACGCAGGTACCTGGACTGCCAACTCTGGACTTTTCTATGATGATGTCAATGCTAGGGTCGGCATCGGGACCACAGCTCCAGGATCGTTACTCGACGTTAACGGCGCAACAACCATTAGACTTCCTGCAGTTGGTGTCAACTCGTATATGACGCTCACTAGCGGAACAGCCACTGTGTTTAACACACGATTTGGAACCACTGCTTCCAACCAATATGCTTGGTTTACCAATCTTTACTACAATGCCGGTTGGTACAAAGATGATGGCACTAGAGGTGCATGGAGAATGAATCAGGTTACGGGTACCACTGACGTAAATAATTCATTTAACTTAGACTATGCGCCAGTTGGATCGACAAGCCCCATTACTGTGTTTACAGTCAAGGGCAACTCCACTGGTGGAAACGTCGGCATCCAAACAGCCACTCCATTATCTCCATTGCACATTACAACCGCAAATGCAGTGGATTCACGCCTAACCCTTACTCAGACAGGAGCTCAAAATTGGACGTTAGGCAACCCGGCAAGTACAACGAGGTTTGATGTCGCCGAAGGTGCAGACCTAACTGCACCAAAACTAAGTATTATTTCTGGAGGCAACGTCGGTATTGGAACAACAGCCCCAAACACCACCCTTCAAGTTATGGGTTCACTCGCAATAGACTCAGGGTTTAATACGGGTATATCATCGCTCTACTTGTCACACACTGGTACAAGCAATCAGCATAAAGCTGGCATATTCAGCACATATACTACTGGCTATGGTCGTTCATCAAGTATCCAATTTGCTCTCAACAGTGCTATGGATGGAACTATTGTAACAACAGCTGACGCAAAAATGACCATATTGGAAGGGGGCAACGTCGGCATCGGGACGACGGGGCCTAGTCAGTCTTTATCTGTCAATGGCAAAGTGAAAATAGGAAATTTTACCGAAGGATACACAACTGATTATGACCTTCTAATGAACAGTGGAATAAAAGTCGGGGGCAATATTAACCTAAGAGCTCCAACAAATGG